>FTKT01457716.1_pt1 | contig 39396 bp, 30 predicted proteins | sample 1658271 | NCBI WGS metagenome assembly FTKT01 (sample SAMEA3914811, study PRJEB12502) | metagenome | biome: forest; material: soil | place: Canada | collected 2011-08-04 | depth 0.3 m | reverse complement strand
AACGAGAACACCAACGGCCTGCTGCGGCAGTACTTCCCCAAGAGCACCGACCTGTCCGTCCACAGCCCCGAAGACCTCGAACACGTCGCCCAGCAACTCAACGGCCGGCCACGCAAAACGCTCGGCTGGAAAACCCCAGCCGAGCGCCTGCGTGATCTACTGACGACCACATAAGCCATCAGGTGTTGCGAGGACCCCAAGAATCCACCCAATCGCCTCCCGGGCCCTTCACGTTCTCGGCCGCGGAAGTGCTTGACTTTCGCGTCACGCGATATATCGTGTTTCTCGGAAGACGCGATACATCGCGATTCGCCGGATCGTCGCCACTCCAGCGTACGACGAAGGCGACCCAACGGGAGGACGAAGCCATGACTCAGTGGACGGTCAGCGAACCGGACAAGATCACCATCGAGGAGCCCGTCAGCGGCCTGCAGGTCCGCCTGATCGGCGGCGCCGTCAACGTCGTCGCCGCCGAGGGCCCGGCCCGCCTGGAGGTCACCGAGCTGGAGGGCGAGCCGCTCCAGGTCACCCTGGTCGACGGCGTGCTGACGGTCGGCTACCCGGGCCTGGACTGGAACGACTTCGGCGACAGGTTCCGCTCCGTCGACTCGGTCAAGTCCTTCGTCTCCTCGCTGCGCCGCAAGCACCGCGCCGTGGTCTCGCTGACCGTGCCGGCCACCGCCACCGTCCGGCTCGGCACGGTCAACGCCGACGCCACCGTCTCCGGCGTGCAGGGCGGCACCACGGTCATCGGCGTCGCGGGCGACACCACGCTGGTCGAGCTGGCCGGCCGGACCGAGGCCAAGTCGGTCTCCGGCAACGTCGACGCCCAGGCGGTCTCCGGCGAGCTGCGGGTCAACACCGTCTCCGGCGACCTGACCGTGATCTCCGGGCTCGCCGCCACGCTGCGCGCCAACACGGTCGGCGGCGCGGTCACCCTGGACCTCGGCGGCACCACGCCGGCCGACATCAAGATCAACACGGTCAGCGGCGACATCGCCGTCCGGCTCCCCCGGCCCGCCGACACCACCGTGGAGGCCGGCAGCACCAACGGCCAGTTCTCCACCGCCTTCGAGGAGCTGACCGTCGGCGGCACCTGGGGCGCCAAGAAGCTCAGCGGCAAGCTCGGCGCCGGCACCGGCCGGCTCCAGGTCACCACCGTCTCCGGGGCGGTCTCGCTGCTCAGCCGGCCCGAGCCGGAGGACGACGGCCCGAACCTGGTCAAGGAACTGCCGAGCGGGACCCAGGAGGACCAGGCATGAGCACCGTATTCGCGCACGGCCGGCTGCGGCTCTACCTGCTGAAGCTGCTCGACGAGTCGCCCCGCCACGGCTACGAGGTGATCCGGCTGCTGGAGGAGCGTTTCCACGGCCTGTACGCCCCCTCCGCCGGCACCGTCTACCCGCGGCTGGCCAAGCTGGAGAAGGAGGGGCTGGTGGAGCACTCCACCGAGGGCGGCCGCAAGGTCTACTCGATCACCGAGGCCGGCCGTACCGAGCTGACCTCCCGCCAGGGCGACCTGGCCGACCTGGAGGTGGAGATCCGCGACTCGGTGGCCCAGCTGGCCGGCGCCATCCGGGAGGACGTCCGGGACTCCGCCAAGGACCTGCGGGACGAGCTGCGCAACGCCGCCAAGGACGCCCGCAAGGCCGAGCCGGGCGAGCCCGGCAGCGCGCCGGCCGAGGGCTGGGGCGAGGGCTGGGGCGGGCCCTGGGCGGACCGGGCCAACTGGGGCGAGAAGTCCTGGCAGCGCACCCGCGAGGAGTACGCCGAGTTCAAGGCGCAGGCCAAGCGCGCCAAGGAGCAGGAGAAGCAGGCCAAGGAGCAGACCAAGCGCGCCAAGGAGGAGGCCCGCAAGGCCCGCGAGCAGTCGCAGGCCGTCCGGCAGGCCGCCCAGCAGGAGGCGCTGCGGATCAAGCGCCGGGTGGAGCAGCAGGTCCGCGAGCACGTCAGCAAGGGCGACTGGCCGACCGGCCTGGCCGAGGGGCTCTCCGAGCTGACCCGGGGGCTGGCGGGACTGGCCGACTCGGCGCGCTGGGAGACCCCGGGCCCGGAGTCGAAGGAGAAGATCACGGTCACCCGGGTCGACTTCGACAAGAACTTCGACAAGTACGCCGACAGGGACGCCGACAGGGACGCCGACAAGGACCTGGCCGAGAACACCGACCTGCCCGGCTGGGCCCGCACCGACCCGGCCGGCGACCCGGCGCGCGAGTTGGACCGCCTGCTCGACCGGTTCCGCGACCAGGTCCGCGACGCCGCCCGGGACGGCGGCACGGTGACGGCCGATCAGCTGGCCCGCGCCCAGGCCGCCCTGGCCACGGCGGGCGAGCGCCTGCGCCGGCTGCTGGGCTGACCCCGGCGCAGCGGTGGCCGGCACCCCGGGGGAGTGCCGGCCGCCTGCGTCACGGCGTCAGGACGACCTTGCCGAAGACCTCGCCCCGCTCCAGGCGCGCGAAGCCCTCGCGCGCCTCGGCGAGCGGCAGGACCGAGTCGATCACCGGCCGCACCCCGCTGTTCGCGCAGAGCGCCAGCAGTCCGGCCAGCTCCTCCTTGCTGCCCATGGTCGAGCCGACCACCCGCAGCTCCAGGAAGAAGATCCGGTTCAGCTCCGCCGCCTTCGGGTTGGGGCCCGAGGTGGCACCCGAGATGACGAGGGTGCCACCGGGCCGAAGCGCCTTCACCGAGTGCGACCAGGTCGCCGCGCCGACCGTCTCCATCACCGCGTCCACCCGCTCCGGCAGCCGCGCCCCGCTCTCGAAGGCCGCGTCCGCCCCCAGGGTCAGCGCGCGGGCCCGCTTGGCCTCGTCCCGGCCGGTGACCCAGACCCGCAGTCCGGCGGCCTTGCCGAGGACGATCAGGGCGGTGGCCACGCCACCGCCCGCGCCCTGCACCAGCACCGTGTCGCCGGGCTTCACGCCCGCGTTGCTGAAGAGCATCCGGTACGCCGTCAGCCAGGCCGTGGGCAGGCAGGCCGCCTCGGCGAAGGAGAGTTCGGCGGGCTTGGGCAGCAGGTTCCAGGTGGGGACGGCCACCCGCTGGGCGAAGGTGCCCTGGTAGCGCTCGGTCAGGATCGAGCGCGGCTCCTTCGGCCCGACCCCGTGGCCGCTCTGGCCGATCACCGAGTGGATGACGACCTCGTTGCCGTCCTCGTCCACCCCGGCCGCGTCGCAGCCCAGGATCATCGGCAGCCGTTCGGCGGGCAGGCCGACGCCGCGCAGCGACCAGAGGTCGTGGTGGTTGAGGGTGGCGGCCCGGACGGTGACCACGCTCCACCCCGGCCGGGCCTGCGGCTCGGGGAGTTCTCCCAGTTCGAGGGCGCTGAGCGGCTTGTCGGCGTCGATGCGTGCGGCGTAGGCGGCGAACATGTCCCGGACACTAGCCGCAAAGGCCAGGGGCCCGGAACCACGCGCGGATGTGACCTCCGCCGCGTGTCCCGGGCCCCTGGACGTCCCTGACCGCCCGTCAGCGGCGCGCGACGCCCTCACGGCGGGCCGCCTCGGCGACCGCCTTGGTGACCGCCGGGGCCACCCGCGGGTCGAACGGGGACGGGATGACCTTCTGGGCGGTCAGCTCGTCCGCCACCACCCCGGCCAGCGCCTGGGCGGCGGCCAGCTTCATGCCCTCGGTGATCCGGGTGGCCCGCACCTGGAGCGCGCCGGCGAAGATGCCGGGGAAGGCCAGCACGTTGTTGATCTGGTTCGGGAAGTCGGAGCGGCCGGTGGCCACCACGGAGGCGTACTTGTGCGCGACCTCGGGGTGGATCTCCGGGGTCGGGTTGGCCATCGCGAAGATGAAGCAGTCCTTCGCCATCCTCGCCACCGCCTCCTCCGGCACCGTGCCGCCGGAGACGCCGATGAAGACGTCCGCGCCCTGCAGCGCCTCGGCCAGCGAGCCCTTGAGCCCGGCCTTGTTGGTCAGCTCCGCGATCTCGGCCTTGACGTCGGTCAGGTCGCCCCGGCCCTGGTACACCACGCCCTTGCGGTCGCAGACCGAGACGTCGCCGATGCCGGCCGCCACCAGCATCTTGGCGATCGCGATGCCGGCCGCGCCGGCCCCCGAGATGACGGCCCGCAGCGAACCGATCTCACGGCCCGTCACCTTGGCGGCGTTCCACAGCGCGGCGGTGGAGACGATCGCGGTGCCGTGCTGGTCGTCGTGGAAGATCGGGATGTCCAGCGCCTCCTGGAGCCGGCGCTCGATCTCGAAGCAGCGCGGGGCGGAGATGTCCTCCAGGTTGACGCCGCCGAAGGAGGGCGCGAGCCGGACCACGGTCTCGACGATCTCGTCCACCCCGGTGCAGGCCAGCACGATCGGCACCGCGTCCACGCCGCCGAACTGCTTGAAGAGGATCGCCTTGCCCTCCATCACCGGCAGCGAGGCCTCGGGGCCGATGTCGCCGAGGCCGAGCACGGCGGTGCCGTCGGTGACCACGGCCACCACGTTGGACTTCCAGGTGTAGTCGTTGACCAGCTCCGGCTGCTCGGCGATGGCCGTGCAGACCCGGGCGACCCCCGGGGTGTACGCCAGGGACAGGTCGTCCGCGTCGCGCACCGGAACGGTGGCGCGCACCTCCATCTTGCCGCCGCGGTGGAGCGCGAAAACGGCATCGACGGGGTCGTCGGTGTCCTGAGTACGAGGGTGGATGATCTCCGCTGCCACGATGACCTCTTCGTCATGATGAGCGAGAGCGCACGGCCCGACGGGCATTCGACCGCCCCGGAAGCTGGAAACCCGGGTACGCCGAAGCGGACCCGGAGTCGGGAGAGTCGGGGCGCTGCCGTCGGCGGGCGCCCTCTGAGTGAGGGTTTTGGGTGTTCTGCGCTGTGCTTCCGGGCTGAGCCTAGGCCTGAGAAAAGGCACCGCACCTGTGCCTTGATTCCTCGTCACGCACTGTTCACCCCGAGTCGAAACCATCTGGCGCCCGGGTTTCGGAAGAACTCGGGGCGCCGGTCTCGGCAACGGCGATCTGGTACGCACATCCGCAGGGGTGAACGGCAGACACGAAGGGAGGAGGTGTTTCGGATACGGAGTCGGCGTCGTCGACTTCCGGTCCTGCGCACCCCGGCTCTGTCGAGAACCGGCGGTCTGTGTTCGGTGTCGGGGATCACCCGATAGCAGATTCTGACACACCTGATGCCCGGTCCGGCAGACCGGGATGCGAGGATCACCTTTCCCGCCCCTGACGGCAGACCTCACTCGACCGGCCGCGCACCCTCTTCCAGCGGCCGTTCAGGGCAGAGTTCGAGGTCCTCAGCTGCCCACCCCAGCAGCCCCTTCGTCGGCGGCCCCCTTCTCTCGCTTCCCTCCCTCAGGAAGAGCTCCGCCATGCACAGAAACGTCCTGCCCCCCGTACTGACCGTGAGCGCCCTGCTGCTCTCCGGCTGCGCCGGCGCCGCGAGCGCCGCACCCGACACCGCGGCCGGGCTGCGGGCCAAGCTGCCGGCCGCGATCCGCAAGGCCGGCGTCCTGCGGGTCGGCTCGAACCTCAACTACGCCCCGGTCGACTTCAAGGGCGCCGACGGCGAGCCGGCCGGGGTGGACCCGGAGCTCGCCCAGGCGCTCGGCTCCTTCCTCGGCCTCAAGGTGCAGATCTCCGACATGGCCTTCGACAGCCTGATCCCGGCCGTCCAGTCCCGGCAGATCGACCTGGCCATGTCGGCGGTGATCGACACCCAGCAGCGGCAGACCGGCACCGACGCCACCGGCCGGCAGGTCGACACGGGTGTCGACTTCGTCGACTACTTCCTGACCGGCACCGCGATCCTGGTGAAGGCTGGCAACCCGCAGGAGATCAAGACCCTGGACCAGCTCTGCGGACGGACCGTCGCCCTGCAGCGCGGCACCGTCCAGGCCCAGATCGCGCTGCGGCAGCAGTCCATCTGCACCCGGACCGGCAAGGCCCTGCGGGTCGACCAGTTCGACACCGACGGCCAGGCGCTGGCCGAGGTCGACTCGGGGGCCGCGGTCGCCGACCTGAACGACTACCCGGTGGCCGCCTACAACACCGACCCCGCCCGCGGCGGCGACAAGTACCAGGTGACCGGCGCGCTGCTGCAGACCAGCCCGTACGGGATCACCGTCGCCAAGTCGGACCCGGCCCTGCTCGACGTGGTGTCCAGGGCGCTCGACCTGCTGATCCGCAACGGCGGCTACGACCAGATCCTGACGAAGTGGAACGTGCACGGCGGCGCGCTGTCGGCCGCCGCCGTCAACACCGGATTCTGACCGCCCCACCCGCGGGTCCCGTCCGGAGCACTGGCCGGGCGGGACCCCATCGCCGGTGAGAACCTGACAGGAAAGAGCGGACATCTCCATGCAGATGGGTGGCAGGGACACGATAATCGCCGATAATCGGACGATCTTCGTCCCCGTTATCCATTTTTGACCTGGATATTGATCCGTTCAGCAGTTCGGCGATGGCAGGATTCCCCCACCACCTCGGCGGAGGGTGGTCCACCCCCGGTATTCCCCGCTTCACCAACCCTCTCCAGGAGGCTCCCCCCATGAGCACCCGTACTCTCCGCTCCCGAATCATCGCCACCGGCGCGGTCGTCGCGACCGGGTCGCTGATCCTCACCGGCTGCGGCAGCAGCGGGAGCAGCACGGCGAGCTCCTCCAGCAGCGCGATCAAGGCCCCCACGGCCGTGGCGTCGCTGGCCTCGCAGGTACCGGCCGACATCAAGGCCAGCGGCAAGCTCGTGGTCGCGGCGGACGCCTCGTACGCCCCCAACGAATTCAAGGACGCCAACGGCAAGGTCGTCGGCATGGACGCCGACATGGCGACCGCCATCGCGCAGACCCTGGGCCTGACCGTCGACGTGCAGAACGCCGACTTCACCTCGATCATCCCCGGCATCGCGGCGAACAAGTACCAGCTCGGCATGAGCTCCTTCACCGTCACCAAGGAGCGCGAGACCACCGTCGACATGGTGAGCTACTTCTCCGCAGGCACCAGCGCCGCGGTGAAGTCGGGCAACCCGGACAAGATCGATCCGACCGACCTGTGCGGCAAGAAGGTCGCGGTGCAGACCGGCACCACCCAGGCCGACGAGGTCACGAGCACCATCAACCCGGCCTGCACCAAGGCGGGCAAGCCGACCGTCCCGAACGACGGCGACAAGTTCACCCTGCAGACCGACGTCACCCAGGCACTGGTGGCCGGCCGCGACCAGGTGATGCTGGCCGACTCCCCCGTCATCGACTACGCGATCCAGCAGACCGGCGGCCAGCTGCAGAAGGTCGGGGCCACCACGGACACCGCGCCCTACGGCGTCGTGGTCGCCAAGGGCTCGCCGCTCACCCAGGCCGTCCAGGGAGCCATCCAGTCGCTGATGGCGAACGGCACCTACAAGGCGATCCTGACGAAGTGGGGCGTCCAGGCCGGCTCCGTCGACTCGTCCGTGATCAACGGCGCCACCAGCTGACGTCCGCTTCCGACCCCCGAGGCCACACTGTGAACCCTTCCGATCAGGGGCCGGCGAGCCCGGGACGGCCTGAGACCATCAAGGCCGTCCCGGTCCGTCACCCCGGCCGCTGGGCCGGAGCCGTCGTCGTCGCAGTCCTGGCGGCGATGCTGATCCACGCCCTCATCTTCAACAAGGCGTTCCAATGGGACGTCGTCGGCAAGTACCTGTTCAACCCCAACATCATGAAGGGCCTGGTCACCACCCTCAAGCTGACCGCGCTCGCCATGGTGATGGGCGTGGTCGGCGGCGTGGTGCTCGCGATCATGCGGCTCTCGCGCAATCCGCTGCTCTCCGGCACCGCCTGGTTCTACATCTGGGTGTTCCGCGGTACCCCGGTGCTGGTCCAGCTGCTGTTCTGGGAGTTCATGGCCTCCCTGTGGCCCAAGCTCTCGCTCGGCGTCCCGTTCGGCCCCGAGATCTGGTCCGAGTCCACCAACCAGCTGATCCCGGTCTTCACCGCCGCCCTGCTCGGCCTCGGCCTGAACGAGGCCGCGTACATGGCCGAGATCGTCCGAGGCGGCATCCAGTCGGTCGCGGTGGGCCAGACCGAGGCCGCCCACGCGCTCGGCATGAGCCAGACCAGGACGATGCGGCGGATCATCCTGCCGCAGGCGATGCGGGTGATCATCCCGCCGACCGGCAACGAGACCATCTCGATGCTGAAGACCACCTCGCTGGCGTACTCGATCTCGCTGGTGGAACTGCTCGGCGCGGCACACGACATCTACTCGGCCAACTTCAAGACCATTCCGCTGCTGATCGTGGCGAGCCTCTGGTACCTGTTCCTGACCTCGATCCTGACGGTCGTCCAGTACTACATCGAACGGCACTACGCCCGGGGCGCCAACCGGATCCTGCCGCCGACCCCGCTGCAGCGGCTGCGCGGCCTGTTCCGCGGCCGCGCGCCGCGGCCCACCACCCCGGACGTGGTCCCGGGTCTTGAGGGAGGCGGTCACCTGTGAGCGATCCGACGATGGCTCCGGCCGACCGGGTCACGCCCATGGTCAAGGCCGAGCGGGTGCACAAGTCGTACGGCCTGGTCGAGGTCCTCAAGGGGATCGACCTGGAGGTCAGGCAGGGCGAGGTGTTCGTGCTGGTCGGCCCGTCCGGCTCCGGCAAGTCCACCTTCCTGCGGTGCATCAACCACCTGGAGAAGATCAACGCCGGCCGGCTCTCGGTCGACGGCGAACTGGTCGGCTACCGCGAGAAGGGCGGCAAGCTCTACGAGCTGCGCGACAGCGAGGTGGCGCTGAAGCGCCGGGAGATCGGGATGGTCTTCCAGCACTTCAACCTCTTCCCGCACATGACCGCGCTGGAGAACGTCATCGAGGCGCCGGTGCAGGTCAAGCGGGAGGGCAAGGCGGCCGCCCGGGAGCGGGGCCGGGCGCTGCTGGAGCGGGTGGGGCTGGCCGACAAGGCCGACAGCTACCCCTCCCAGCTCTCCGGCGGGCAGCAGCAGCGGGTGGCGATCGCCCGGGCGCTGGCCATGCAGCCCAAGCTGATGCTCTTCGACGAGCCGACCTCGGCGCTCGACCCGGAGCTGGTCGGCGAGGTGCTGGACGTGATGCGCGGACTCGCCGAGGACGGCATGACGATGATCGTGGTGACCCACGAGATGGGCTTCGCCCGCGAGGTCGGCGACGCGCTGGTCTTCATGGACGGCGGCGTGGTGGTCGAGTCCGGCCACCCGCGCGAGGTGCTCGCCAATCCGCAGCACGACCGCACCAAGGCGTTCCTCTCCAAGGTGCTCTGACCCGCAGAGCGCTCTGACCCGCCCGCGAGGTGCCGGCCCCCGTACGGACGGGGGCCGGCACCGTCATGTTTCCGGCTTTCCCACGCGAGGTAATAGGCTGAAGGCAGCTTGCCCGTTACTGTCCCCTGGAAGGACCCCCGTGGAGCTCGCCTCGTACGCCGACTACGCCGTCCGGCTGGTGAACAGCGAGGAGCCCGGGCGCGGCACCGACGCACTGGTCTCCGCCGAGGCCGTCCGGGCCCTGTTCTCCAGCCGGGACTCGCGCGGCGCCCGGCAGGCCGACGAGTCCGACCTGCCCCGGCTGCGGGCCGTCCGGGCCCGGCTGCGGGCCGTCTTCGAGGCCGCCGCGGCCGATCAGGAGGTCCGCGGGGTGGACCTGCTGAACAGCCTGCTGGTCGAGTACCCGGTCAGCCCGCTGGTCTCCGGGCACGACTACCTGGACGAGAGCGGCCGGCCGCGCTGGCACCTGCACCTGGCCGACAACGCGCCGACCGCCGCCGCCAACTTCGCCGCGGTGGCCTGCATGGGCCTGGCCATCCACCTCACCGAACTGGGCGCCGACCGGCTCGGCATCTGCCAGGCCGCGCCCTGCCGCAACGCCTACCTGGACACCTCCACCAACCGCTCCCGGCGGTACTGCTCGGACCGCTGCGCGACCCGCGCCAACGTCGCCGCCTACCGGGCCCGCAAGCGCCAGGAGGCGGCCGGGCTCACAGCTCGGGGCTGAGCCGGCGGAACACCCCGAGCCGGGCGGCCAGGCCCGGCACCCGGGCCAGCGGCCAGCCGCAGAGCAGCCGCTCCAGCCAGCCGGCCGGCGCCAGCCAGACCGGCCGCGGCCGGATCCGCAGCAGCACCCGGCCGAGCACCAGGTCGGGCGGCACCGCGCCGTACTCGCGGCTGTCGTTCTCGACGAACTGATTGTCCGACAGCAGCCACCAGCCGCCCGGCCGCCGGTCGGCGGCGCGCTTGACCACCAGCAGGTCCTGGCGCAGCGGGTGACGGACCAGCACCACCGCGCCGGGCCTCACCCGGGCGCCGTAGCGGACCACCACCTGGTCGCCGTGCAGCAGGGTCGGGACCATGGAGGGCCCCGCCACGTCGATCAGACCGAACGGCAGCAGGCCGCCACCGTTGCGCTCCAGGGGCTCTGGCCCCGCGTCAGCCTTCCGCCGCCTCGCCGCCATCCGCGCCCGCCTCCTGCTCCCCGGGGTCCGTACCGTCCGCCCTCCAGCATCGCGCATTCGCGGCGGCTGTCCGGTATCGCCCGGTTCCCGCTCCTTCTTTTGCCCTAGGACCCCGGCCCGGCAGCGTGATCCGGGGAGCAAAAGGGTAGTGTCGGCCGCGGGAAGACGATCTAAGGAAGGACTCCCATGTTCTCTCGTCTGTTTGCACCGCGGGTCACCGCTCACGCCCACTGCGACCTGCCCTGCGGTGTCTACGACCCCGCTCAGGCCCGCATCGAGGCCGAGTCGGTGAAGGGCACTCAGGAGAAGTACCAGGCCAACGAGGACGCCCACTTCCGCGCGCGCGCCATCATCATCAAGGAGCAGCGCGCCGAGGCCGTCAAGCACCACCTGTCGGTCCTGTGGAGCGACTACTTCAAGGCCCCGCACTTCGAGAAGTACCCGGAGCTGCACCAGCTCTTCAACGACGCCCTGAAGGCCGCCTCGGCCGCCAAGGCCTCGACCGACCCGGCCACCGGCCAGACGCTGCTGGACTACATCGCCCAGATCGACAAGATCTTCTGGGAGACCAAGCAGGCCTGAGGCCCCGGTATCGCTGATGCCCCCCACTCGTCCGAGTGGGGGGCATCAGCCGTTCCCGCCGCCGGGCGGAACGGGTGAAAGCGGCCGCGCGTGGTTGACGGCCCCGCAACGCCGGCCGGTCCCAGTAGGCTCGGGGGCATGATCAGGCAAGCCGTGGCAGAGGACGTCCCCAGCATCATCGCGCTGATCCGCGAGCTCGCGGAGTACGAGAAGGCGCCCCAGGAGGCGAAGGCCACCGAGGAGCAGCTGCGGCAGGCGCTCTTCGGGCCGCAGCCGGCCGTCTTCGCGCTCATCGCCGAGGACGACGCGAGCGGCGGGACGGTGGGTTTCGCGCTCTGGTTCCGCAACTTCTCCACCTGGACCGGCACCCACGGGATCTACCTGGAGGACTTGTACGTGCGCCCCGCCGCGCGCGGCGCCGGCCACGGGAAGGCGCTGCTCACCGAGCTCGCCCGGATCGCGGTGGAGCGCGGCTACCAGCGCTTCGAGTGGTCGGTGCTGGACTGGAACGAGCCGTCGATCGGCTTCTACAAGGCGCTCGGCGCCGAGCCGATGGACGGCTGGACGGTCTACCGGCTGACCGGAGAGGCCCTGCGCGCACTCGGCGCGCGGTGAACCGATGATGTGAGATTCCGCCGGATGTCTGCCACAGATCGTCGCCGGGGCCTACCATGAGTCACCCTCGGCCCGTCCGGGGTCGCGACATCCGCCCGTCGATCGCGGTAACGTCTCGGCGGACGACCCGCGTCCGGTGCCGCCCGGCTGGGTATGTACCGGTACGTACCGCACCACCCCTCAGGACAGTTGGGGCGAAGCAGTTGAGCCAAGCAACAGAACGTGCCGAGGCCTCGGGGCCACAAGCACAGCGCGTCACCCAGGAGGTGAGGGTGTCCCAGATCGACGGCGAGCCCGAGGCAAGGGACTTCGTGGAAGTCCGGTTGCCCGCGCAGGGTGCCTACCTCTCGGTGCTGCGGACGGCCACGGCCGGCCTCGCGGCCCGGCTGGACTTCACCCTCGACGAGATCGAGGACCTACGGATCGCGGTCGACGAGGCCTGCGCCATCCTGCTCCAGCAGGCGGTGCCGGGCTCGGTCCTCAGCTGCGTGTTCCGCCTGGTCGGGGACTCGCTGCGGGTGACCGTGTCGGCGCCGACCACCGACGGCCGGGCACCGGAGCGCGACACCTTCGCCTGGACGGTGCTCTCCGCACTGGCCGGCGAGGTGGAGTCCTCGGTCGCCGAGGACAAGACGGTCAGCATCAGCCTGCACAAGAAGCGCGGCGGGACGATTCTCCAGCCGTAATCCGCTCACCGACCGGCCCCCGGGCCGGCGGCGATCGACGGAGCCGCGCCACGACGATGCCCCGACTCGGATCCGCTCACGTTTCGGGCCCGAGTCGCGGTACAACCAATGTGATGGCCCGGTCGCGCAGGCGGCCCGGGTGCTCCCGGAACGGAACGGGGGATCGCCGTGAGTGATCTGGACCGCACTGCTGCAGCCGGGCCTCGGCCCGCGGACAGCCTGCCCGACACCGACCTTTCCCCTGCCTCCGGCCGGGAGGGGCCCACCACCGCGCACGGACCGACGGCGGCCCGCCGTACCGTACCGGCTCAACTCGGCGGATCACCGCCGGGGCCCGCCTCCCACGACGACGCGCACCCGAAGGACGCCCACCGGATGAGCCAGCCGACCGACCCGACGCCGGAGCCGACGGCAGCCCCGCTGCCGGAGCAGGCGCCAGGAGGCCTGCCGGAGGCCCTGAGCGAGACCGCCACCGAGACCGCCGTCGAGGCCGGAACCCAGACCGGCACCCGGACCGCCACCGGCACCGACCCGGCCGGTCCGGAAGCCGCCACCGCGGCGGCCGACGGGAACGGGCCGGCGCAGGGCGCCACGGAGGCCACCGAGGCTGCGGAGGCCCCCGCCGAGGGCGCCGCCGAGACCGCGGTGGTGCCCGCCCAGGCGGTCGCGCACCACCGTTCGGGCGCGCCGGACCGCGAGGCCGCCCGCGCGCTCTTCGTCAAGCTCTCCGCGCTGTCCGAGGGCTCGCCCGAGCGGGTCGAGCTGCGCAACCAGCTGGTCCGGATGCACATCCCGCTGGTCGAGCACCTGGCCCGGCGGTTCCGCAACCGCGGCGAGCCGCTGGACGACCTGACCCAGGTCGCCACCATCGGCCTGATCAAGTCGGTGGACCGCTTCGACGTCGATCGCGGCGTGGAGTTCTCCACCTACGCCACCCCGACCATCGTGGGCGAGATCAAGCGGCACTTCCGGGACAAGGGCTGGGCGGTCCGGGTGCCGCGCCGCCTGCAGGAGCTGCGGCTCTCGCTGACCACCGCGACCAGCGAGCTCTCCCAGCGGCACGGCCGCTCCCCCACGGTGCACGAGCTGGCCGAGCACCTCGGGATCTCCGAGGAGGACGTGCTGGAGGGCCTGGAGTCCGCCAACGCGTACTCCACGCTCTCGCTGGACGTCCCGGACAGCGACGACGAGTCGCCGGCCGTGGCGGACACCCTGGGCGCCACCGACGAGGCGCTTGAGGGGGTCGAGTACCGCGAGTCCCTCAAGCCGCTGCTGGCCCAACTGCCGCAGCGCGAACAGAAGATCCTGGTGCTGCGGTTCTTCCGGAACATGACGCAGTCCCAGATCGCCGCCGAGGTGGGCATCTCGCAGATGCACGTCTCCCGGCTGCTGGCGCGCACCCTGGCCCAGCTGCGCGACAAGCTGCTCGTCGAGGAGTGAGCCGCGCACTACGGCACTGTGCCCCCGCAGGATCCGTCCTGCGGGGGCACAGTGCCGTGCTGCGCGGGTGTCAGCCCCGCGGCTGGTAGAGCACCTCGGTGACGCGCGGGTTCAGCAGCGCGACGATGCCCACCAGGCCGGCCAGGCCGACCGCCACGCCCAGGCCCGCCATCAGGCCGCCGGTCTGCCACATGAAGTAGGCGATCGGCAGGCAGAGCGAGTGGATCAGCAGGGCCGGGGTGCGGCCCCAGCGCTGGAGCTTGAGCAGACCGCGCGCGGCCAGCAGCGGGAAGAGGCCGAGCAGCAGGATGACGACACCGCCGAACTCGGCCAGCCCCTGGTTGCGGACGCTCTCGACCAGCGCGGCCACGATGGTGTAGAGCCCCCAGACGGCCAGCGCCGTACCCTCCACGCCGGAGAGGGCGGCGCCGACGATCAACGGGGTCGGACGGGTGGCGGGGGCGGAGGTTTCTGCGGTCACCCCAGCAGGGTAGCCGTCGACCGGCGCGCGGCGGGCCGTAGGCTGATCCTCATGCGTGCGCTTCTGGTCGTGAACCCGAAGGCCACCACCACCAGTGGCCGTACCCGGGACGTTCTGACGCATGCCCTGCGCAGCGATCTCAAGCTGGAGGTCGCGGTCACCCAGTACCGCGGGCACGCCCGCGACCTGGCCCGGCAGGCGGCCTCGGACGGCAGCGTGGACCTGGTGGTGGCACTGGGCGGGGACGGCACGGTCAACGAGGTCGTCAACGGGCTGCTCGCGCACGGTCCATCCGAACGGGTGCCTCGGCTGGCCATCGTGCCGGGCGGCAGCACCAACGTCTTCGCCCGCGCGCTCGGCCTGCCCAACCACCCGGTGGAGGCCACCGGTGTACTGCTCGACGCGCTCGAACACCGGCGCGAACGCGCCATCTCGCTCGGCAAGGCGATGACCGAGGGGCTGCCGGACCGCTGGTTCACCTTCACCGCCGGCCTCGGCTTCGACGCGGGGGTGGTCGGCCGGGTGGAGGAGCAGCGCAGGTCGGGGCGGAAGTCCACGCACGCGCTGTACATCCGCGAGGCGCTGCGGCACTACGTCACCGAACGTGAGCACCGCAGAGCGGGGCCGGTGACCCTGCAGATTCCGGGCCGGGCACCGGAGTCGGGGCTGGTGATGACCATAGTGTCGAACACTTCGCCGTGGACCTTTCTGGGCAATCGCCCGGTGCTGCCCTCGCCCGAAGCTTCGTTCGAAACGGACCTCGACGTCTTCGGCATCACTCGAATGACAGCGTTCGGAACCGCTCGTACGGTCCGTCAGATCCTGCGGTCGCACACTCCTTCGGAGCAGCCCGGCAAGGGCTCCGGGCCCTCCGGAAAACATGTCGTCTCCTATCACGACGTCAGACACTTCACCTTGGTTTCACAGGAACCCGCCCCATTTCAGGTCGACGGGGACCACCTTGGAGACAGGAGTCGCGTCAGTTTCACAGGCGTTCGCCGGGCACTGCGTGTGATTGTGTGACCAGAAGGGGGTCCCGCCCTTCTTCTCGAACGCGCTAGCCCCCTTCACCCCATAGAAGTAAGGCCTGTGAGGTAGACGACACCGAAGAATCAAAAATTCCTCCTCGAAGGGGGTTGTATCCGAGCCCGAGGTTTGCGAACCTCTACATGGCGATCGGGACGCGTCGCAACGGGACACCGCGAAGCGCTCCACTGAGCAGCACCCCTGATGGGGACTCTCAGGATTCGTCCGAACCCCCCTCTGCTCAGACCGCCAGGCCGTAAAGGCCTTTGGTCCCCTTTTGCCGTTGCGGGATTCGTGAAAGCGTTCACATTCACAAGCCATCGATTGTGCCGGGCGGGCCACCCCTGCCGGCAGGAGGAGTTGGACGACCATGGACTGGCGCCACCGCGCTGTCTGCCGCGAAGAGGACCCGGAGCTGTTCTTCCCGATCGGGAACACCGGTCCTGCTCTGCTGCAGATCGAGGAAGCCAAGGCCGTGTGCCGCCGCTGTCCCGTCATGGAGCAGTGTCTGCAGTGGGCTCTTGAGACCGGCCAGGACGCCGGCGTGTGGGGCGGAATGAGCGAGGACGAGCGTCGTGCCATGAAGCGCCGCGCCGCCCGCAACCGCGCCCGTACCGCCTGAGCAAGTCCCGTACGCAGCTGGTCATATAGATACCGACACAGCTGATCCGCAGTACCGATCAACACATGATCAAGGGTCTCGACACCACCACGTCGGGATCTTCCGCAGCACCCGCAGGATTCGGGCCGCGCCTCGGCGCGGCCCCTGTGGCACAGCTCGGTCCGGACACTTGATACTGTTCACTCAGAGCAATATCGTGGACCTGGGACGCTCACCGTACGCAACACGACGGTGCGGGCGACCTGACTGTGACCGCTGTCGCGAGACAGTGCCACACCACCAAAGAGCCCCCGTTCCGGCCGACTCCCCCCGACGGCCGGAACGGGTTGAGAGGCCCTGCCGACCCACCCCCCCGGTCGGCAGGGCCTCGTTTCTCTTTTCCGGGGCCTTCGTCGGTCAGCGGACCGGGATCTCCAGGATCACCTTCGTGCCGCCGTCGGGCGCGGCCACCATGTCGAAGGTGCCGCCCAGCTCACCGGTGGCCAGCGTCCGGACGATCTGCAGGCCGAGGTTGCCGGCCTTCTGCGGATCGAAGCCCTCGGGCATCCCCCGCCCGTTGTCCTGGACCGTGATCAGCAGGTACTCCTCCGGCTTGGCGCCGCCGTTCCAGCTGTCCGACCAGCCCATCCCGGTCGCCGGGGCCCGGCCGCGCAGCGCGCCGACCTCCAGGTTGCCGGCCGCCTTCGGGCCGAAGGCGTGTTCCAGCGCGTTCTGCAGCAGCTCGGTGAGGACCATCGCCAGCGGGGTGGCCACCTCGGCGGAGAGGATGCCGAAACTGCCGCTGCGCCGGGTGGTGACCTGGCCGTCCTGGGACAGCTCCATCACCATCGCCAGCACCCGGTCGGCGATCTCGTCGAAGGCCACCTGCTCGTCCAGGGTCTGCGAGAGGGTCTCGTGCACGATGGCGATCGAGCCGACCCGGCGCACCGCCTCGTCCAGCGCGGCCCGCCCGGCGTCCGAGTCCATCCGGCGCGACTGCAGGCGCAGCAGGGCGGCGACCGTCTGCAGGTTGTTCTTCACCCGGTGGTGGATCTCCCGGATGGTGGCGTCCTTGGTCATCAACTCCCGGTCCCGGCGCCGCAGCTCGGTGACGTCCCGGACCAGCACCAGCGAGCCGGTGTGCACGCCCTTGGGCTTGAGCGGGATGGCCCGCAGCGTCACCACCCCGCCCTGCGCCTCCACTTCGGCCTGCCGGGGCGCCCAGCCGCTGGCCAGCTTCACCAGTGCCTCGTGCACCGGACCGCGCGAGGGCGGCGCCAACTCGGCCGTGGTGCGCCCCAGGTGACCCCCCACCAGATCGGTGGTCAGGCCCAGGCGGTGGTAGGCGGAGAGCGCGTTGGGGCTGGCGTAGGTGACGGTGCCGTCCGCGTCCAGCCGGATCAGGCCGTCCCCGACCCGGGGCGCCGCGTCCATGTCGACCTGCTCGACGCCGTGGTAGGGAAACGTTCCGGCGGCGATCATCTGGGCCAGGTCGGAGGCGCTCTGCAGGTAGGTGAGCTCCAGCCGGCTCGGAGTACGCACGGTGAGCAGGTTGGTGTTGCGGGCGATCACTCCCAGTACCCGGCCCTCGCGGCGCACCGGGATGGACTCCACCCGCACCGGCACCTCCTCGCGCCACTCCGGGTCGCCCTCGCGGACGATCCGGCCCTCGTCGAAGGCCGCGTCCAGCAGGGGGCGGCGGCCGCGCGGGACCAGGTGGCCGACCATGTCGTCCTGGTAGGAGGTGGGGCCGGTATTGGGCCGCATCTGGGCCACCGAGACGTACCGGATGCCGTCCCAGGTGGGGATCCACAGCACCAGGTCGGCGAAGGAGAGGTCGGAGAGCAGCTGCCACTCCGAGACCAGCATGTGGAGCCATTCCACGTCGGCACCGGTGAGGGTGGTGTGGCGGCGGACGAGTTCGTTCAACGAGGGCACAGGGCGAGCGTAGCCCTGATGGCCGCCGGGAGCCTTGTCGCTGTTGTCCAGACCAATTTCAGCAGACTCCTGGACAACCCAGATTGGTCTAGTCCACAATGGAGGAGCACCAAGGAGAGGCCCCCCGCGCATCTGCCCTGACCGCGCGCGGCCGCTCCTCGGTCGGTTGCCGGCGTACGAGGACCCCGCACAGTTCTCGCACTCCCCCAGCATCCGACGACAGCTCCGGGCTACGGTGCCGCATGGGTTGAGGGTCCCGTGTCGGCGCCGTGGCCCGTAGTGTTTTCCACCCTCGGGACATGCGAAGGCCCCGGATCGCTTCGGCGATCCGGGGCCTTCGCATGTCCCGAGGGGCCCGGCCGCCCTCCCCCGAGGGGGGGAAGAGCGGCCGGCGGCGGCCTCAGTGCGTCTCGGTGACCTTGGCCAGGGCGCGCGGGGCGTCCGGGTCCTGGCCGCGGGCGATGGTGACCTCGTAGGCCAGCAGCTGCAGCGGCAGGATCTCCAGAATCGTCTGGACCTCCTCGGGCACACCGGCCGGCAGCGCGAAGCCCGCGGAGGCGGCGTCCACCTGGTCCTGCTGGCCGACCACCACCAGGTCCGCACCACGGCCGCGCAGGCGGTCCAGGACCGGCTGCAGGGCCTCGCCGCCCTTGCCGTCCGGCACGATGGCGATGACCGGGGAGACGTTGTCCACCATGGCCAGCGGACCGTGCAGCAGGTCGGCGCCCGAGAACGGGCTGGCCGGGATGTAGGTGGTCTCCATCAGCTTCAGCGCCGCCTCGCGGGCGGTCGGGTAGCCGTAGCCGCGCGAGGTGATCACCAGGCGCTGGGCGAAGCGGTAGCGCTCGGCCAGCGCCTTCACCTCGGGCTGCCGGGCCAGGATGCCCGCGGCCAGCTCCGGCAGCACCTTGGCGGCCGAGCCGTCGCCACCGCGCAGGCCCTCGACGAAGAGGTAGAGCGCGAGCAGCTCGGCGGTGTACGTCTTGGTGGCCGGCAGCGCCTTCTCCGGGCCCGCCAGCACGTCGATGTGGAACTCGGAGACCTCGGCCAGCGGGGAGGCCGCGTTGTTGGTCACCGCGAGGGTGATGGCGCCGGCCTCGCGGGCCGCCTTGGTGGAGGCCACCAGGTCGGGCGAGCCACCGGACTGGCTGACAGTGATCACCAGCACGTCGCGCAGGTCCGGCTTGGCGCCGTACGCGGTGGTGGTGGACATCGAGGTGAGGCCGGCCGGCTTGCCGAGCAGCACCTCGATCAGGTACTTGGCGTACAGCGCGGCGTTGTCGGACGTACCGCGTGCGGTCAGCAGCACGAAGCGCGGGCCGCGGGCGGCGATCTCCGCGGCGATCTCGCGGATCCGCGGTGCGCCCTCGTCGAGGATGCGCTGCAGGACGGCCGGCTGCTCGGCCATCTCCGCCGCCATGATCCGCCCGGGGGTGGAGGTGGTCTGCGTGTCGGACATCTGATGGGCCTCCGATGAGAGATGGTTCAACCCCGACCGGGCAGGCGCCCGGGTCAGGACCTCTTACGGCGGCGAGTCCGCACACTCGTGCCAGGCCCGATCCTACGGTGGCGGGCGGCGGCGGGCACATCCGAGGGCTCCCCGCGCGGCCCCGTCCCAGGCGGTGAGACGGGGCCGCGGGCGCCGGACCGTCAGGACGGGTTGTTGATCAGCTGATCGATCTGGCCGTCGGCGGTCTTGGTGGCCTCCGCGACCGACTTGCCGGCCAGGATCGAGTTGAGCATGTTGGCCAGCACGTTCTGCTTCTCCACCTGGGCCCAGCCGGGGGCGATCGGGGTGAACCAGGCGTCCGGCACGGCGTTGGCCGCGGCCGCGGTCTCCGGCTTGAACTTCAGCTGGCTGAGCTGCTTGAGGTTGTTCGGCAGGATGTCCTTGTCGGCCAGCCCCTGCTCCGACTTGGTGCTGGTGAAGAGCTTGATCCACTCCTTCGCCAGCGCCGGCACCTGCGACTTGGCGGTGACCGCCAGGTCGGAGCCGCCGATGAAGGAGGGCAGCGGCTTGCCGTTCGGACCGGGCATGCCGGCCACCTTCAGCACGTCCTTCAGGGCCGGGTCGCCGTTCGGGGCGGTGGTGGCGCTGGCCGCCTCCCAGCCGTTGCCGTAGACGATCGCGGCCTTCTGCTTGCCGATCACGTCGGACTGGTGCAGCTCGTTGACCGTCAGGTCGTTGTGGTTGTAGGCCCGCACCAGGTCCACGAAGTGCTGGATGCCCTGCTGCGCCTTCGGGTCCTCCAGCGCGCCGTGCCAGTTCCCGGTGCTGTCGAAGCGGGCGATGGTGCCGCCGTACGCGGCCACGTACGACATCGCCGCGTACCAGTACGGGCCCGGCAGGTAGAGCGGGGAGAAGGTCTTGTTGTCCTTGTTCTTGGCCTGGATCTTGTCCACCGCCGCCTTGAGCTCGTCCTCGGTGGCGGGGAAGTCGGCGCTGCCGGTGGCCTGCTGGAGCATCGCGCTGTTGTAGATGGCGACCCGGGCGCCCGCGTAGTACGGCACGCAGAGCAGCTTGTCGCCGTCGGTACAGGTGTTCTCCAGGCCGCGGATCCAGCTCTCCGAGTTGTCGAAGTAGCTCTTGTCCAGCGGCAGCAGGGAGTTGTTCAGCATGTACTTCATGGTCTCGGTGTTGCCGAGCTCCACCACGTCCGGCGCGCTGCCCTTGGTGAGCGCGTCGTCCAGGTTGGCGACCTTGTCCGCCCAGGTCTGGTAGCTGAGCTTGAGGGTGACGTTCGGGTACTCCGCACCGAAGGCGTTGTTGGCCTGCGCCACCAGTTCCGGCCAGTTGGTCTGAGCGTCGTTCATCAGCCAGATCGTCAGGGTGCCCGAGACCGCCTTCGGGTCGGCGGCCTGCTTGCCGGCTTTCGAGTTCCCCCCGGGTCCGCAGGCGGCCACTGCGACCACCAGTGCGGCGACGACGGACGCAGCCATGAGCTGACGCTTCACAGGTCCTCCCAGAAGGGACGAGAAAAGAGGGGTCCCACCGGCAGGATGGGCGAGGGTGATGGCCTCAAGTGGTACAGACCAGGTTTCTGGAGCCTGGCCTAGACCAAACCGGCTGTCAACGTGCTTCTGACATCTAAGTGGCCGCCGTTGCAGACCTGTTGTGCGAGGTGAGCGCTCTGTCACGCGATCATCACATGAGGTGGCGTTAAGGCGTACTTAAGGACATGACAAAAGGCCCCCGGGAGGACGAATCCTCCCGGGGGCCCTCGGTCGAGCGGGCGTCAGCCGAGCACGGACGACTGTCCGGTCAGCACCTCCACGGCGGCCAGACCGCAGACCCGGGCCGCGCCGTGGGTGGCGATGTGCAGGGCGCCGGCCGGCGTCGCCTGCGGGACCCCCATCTCGACCACCAGGGCGTCCGGACGGGCCGTCAGCAGCCGCTGCAGGGCCGCCGACATCCAGTCGTGCCGGTGCACGTCGCGGGTCACCAGGACCAGGCTGCGGCCCTCGGCGCCGGTCAGCACCCGCTCGACCAGCGCGTCCAGCGTCGCCGGCTCGGCGACCTCCGGGCCCACGCTCTCCGCGCAGGTCCCCGGGAAGCGCTCGGCCAGCATGCCGGCCACGCCCCACGGGGTGTCGTCGCCGACCGCGATGTTCGACTCCGGGGAGAACGAGGCCACGAACGGACGGTCCGTCACCGGCCGGAAGACCTGCGCCGGGTCGGCGGTCACCCGCAGCGCCCGGCGGGCGGCCCGCAGGCCGACCGCGAGGTCCGGCTCGGCCACCCCGGCCTGGGCCGAGATCCGGGCCCAGCTGCCCAGCGCGCGGACCCGCTCGGCCGCCTCGGCCAGCCGCTCCTCGGAGAGCCGGCCCGCGCGGACCGCCCCGACGATGGCGTCGCGCAGCTGCAGCACGGTCCCCTCGTCGGCCAGCCCGCCGCCCACGCAGATCGCGTCGGCGCCGGCGGCCAGCGCCAGCACCGTGCCCTCCTCGATGCCGTAGGTGTCCGCGATGGCACCCATCTCGATCGCGTCGGTGACGATCAGTCCGTCGTAGCCCAGCCCGCCCCCGGTGTGCGAGCGCAGCAGGCCCGCCAGCACGATCCGGCTCAGCGTGACCGGGTAGACCGGGTCCAGCGCGGGGATCATGATGTGCGCGCTCATCACGGCCTTGGCACCGGCCGCGACGGCGGCCCGGAACGGCGGCAGGTCCCGCGAGCGCAGCACGTCCTCGTCGACGTCGATCACGGGCAGGCCGTGGTGCGAGTCGATGGCGGTGTCGCCGTGGCCGGGGAAGTGCTTGGCGCAGGCGGCGACGCCCGCCAGCTGCAGGCCCTCCACCCAGGCGGCGGTGTGCCGGGCGCACAGCTCGGGGTCGGCGCCGAAGGAGCGCACGCCGATGATCGGGTTGCCCGGGTTGGAGTTGACGTCCGCCGAGGGGGCCCAGTTGAAGTTGATCCCGCAGCCGGCCAGGGCGCGGCCGAGCTCGCGCGCCACGTCCCGGGTCAGCGCCGGGTCGTCGATCGCGCCGAGGGCCAGGTTGCCCGGCCAGGAGGAGCCGGAGCCGACCTCCAGGCGGGTGACGTCGCCGCCCTCCTCGTCGATCGCGACCAGGACGTCGGGGTTGACCGCGCGCAGCTCGGCGGTGAGTGCGGCAAGCTGCGCGGGGTCGGTGACGTTTCGTCCGAAGAGCGCGACCGAGCCGAGGCCGTCCGCGAGCTTGCGCAGGACCCACTCGGGCGCGGTGGTGCCCTCGAAGCCGGGCTGCAGGACCGTCAGGGCGTCGCGGTACAGCTGGTCACTGTCCGGAACGCTGGGAACGAGGATGCTCACGGATCAGCCCTTCACCGCGCCGGCGGTCATGCCGCCGACGGCCTTGCGCTGGAGGAAGAGGAACAGGATCAGGATCGGCAGCGAGAAGAGCGTGGAGGCGGCCATCGTGGCACCCCAGTCGTCACCGAAGTTGCTCTGGAAGGAGGTCAGCCAGAGCGGCAGGGTCTGCGCCGTGCCGGGCCCGGTGGCCTTGTTCAGGACCAGGACCAGCGGGAACTCGTTCCAGGCGGTGATGAAGCCGAAGAGCGAGGTCGACATCAGGCCGGGCGCCAGCAGCGGGAAGACCACCTTGATGAACGCCTGCGGGCGGGTGCAGCCGTCCACCATCGCCGACTCCTCCAGCTCCTTGGGCACCGCGGAGATGAAGCCGCGCAGCGTCCAGATCGTGAAGGGGAGCACCATCATCATGTAGAAGATGGTCAGCGGGATGAGGCTGTTCAGCATGCTGTTGTCGCGGACGATCAGGTAGACGGAGATCACCATGACCTCCCACGGCGCCATCTGGGCCAGCATGATCACCAGGATGAACGTCTTGCGGCCGCGGAACTTCATCCGGGCCACCGCGAAGGAGGCCAGGGTGGCGATCACCAGCGAGCCGAGTACCGAACAGACGGTGACGATGACGCTGTTGCCCGCCATCTCCCAGAACTGCGGCGCCCCGGTGGCGGTGCTGAAGTGCTCCAGCGTCCCGTTCAGCGGCAGGAAGACCGGGTTCTTGCTGATGATGTCCCGGTTCTGCTTGAACGCCGTGCTGGCCATCCAGTAGACGGGGAAGGCGAAGAAGACGAACAGGACGAGCGCGACGACGTTGGCCCAGCTGCGTCCAAGGAAAGAGCGGCTCACAGCTCGTCCTCCTGCTTCATGATGATCCGGAAGTAGTAGGTCATCGCCACCGCCAGCATCAGGATGGTGAGTATGGCGATCGCCCCACCGATTCCGTAGTGCTGGTTGCCCATGCCCTCGACGAAGGCGTAGACCGGGAGGGTCTCGGTGAGCCGTTCGGGCCCGCCGTTGTTGATGGTGAAGACCTGGGTGAAGCACTTGAAGATCCAGATGATCTCCAGGAAGGTCGTCCCCAGGAAGAACGGCTTCAGGCTCGGGAAGATCACCGAACTGAAGATCTTGAACGAGCCGGCGCCGTCCATCCGGGCCGCCTCGTAGAGCTCGGTCGGGATGGTGGTCAGACCCGCGTACATGTTGAAGGCCACGAACGGGATCGAGCCCCAGACCAGCAGCAGCAGGATCACGAAGAACGTGGAGAGCTGGGTGCTGTACCAGTTGTAGGTGGCCATGCTGTGCCAGCCCAGCTTGTCCAGGCCCCAGTTCACGACGCCGTAGTGGGAGTCGAAGAGCCAGGTGAAGACGGTGGACTGGGCCACGAACGGCATCGCCCAGGCGAGGATCAGCCCGATCGAGAGGAAGAGCCGCATCTTCTTGCCGAGCCGGTTCAGCAGCAGGCCGACCAGCGTGCCGCCGATCATGATCAGCAGGACGTTGAGCAGGGTGAACGCGACCGAGCGGCCGGCGGTGTGCCAGAACTCCGCGCTGGTCAGCTGGTCCCGGTAGTTGTCGAACCCGTTCCACTCGGTCAGATGAAGGATCAGCTGACGCTTGTTCATGTTCTGGAACGACAGCAGGAGGGTCTTGAGCAGCGGCCAGCCGAGCAGCGCGATGGTGGCCACGATGGCGGGCGCCAGCAGCAGGTACGGGGCAGCCTTACTGAGCAGACTCGGGCCGGCCGGTCTGCGCCCCTTCCCGCCGTCGTTCGCGGGTCCGGCGATCATGTCCGCAGTCATCGCGGAAGCCTTCCCTGGTTCGGGGGACCGTGTCTGCACCCGCTCCGAATGCACAGCCATCGTTCTCTCTTCCTCACACGCCTGGCCGACAAGTTGGCCACAACAGGGCGGCGGCGCCGCCCACCGCTCCCGTCAGGGGAGCCGGTGAGCGACGCCGCTCAGGTACTACTGCTTCTGGCCGAGACGCTTGGTGATCTCCGCGTCGTACTTCTTGGCGGTGGCGTCGTAGTCCGCGCCGGTCAGGACCGCGGTGAGGAAGTCCTTGATCGGGTTCGGGGTGTTCTCGACGTTCGCCCAGGTGGCGACGTTCGGCGTGGTCGCACCGTTGAGGCTGGCCGGGATGGCGGCCTGCGCGAACGGGGTGGTGGCCAGGCTGTTCAGCGCCGGCTTGTTCGGGATCAGGCCGGTGGCGGCCATCTGGCCCTCGTACTTGTCCGACATCGCGATCTTGAGCAGGCCCTTGGCCAGGTCCTGGTTCTTGCTCGCGGCCGAGATGGCGAGGTTCGAGCCACCGAGGAAGACGCCGGACGGCTTGTCGGCGGTCACACCCGGGAGCGGGAAGTAGCCCACGTTGTCGGCCGGCATGTCCTTGGCCGCCGGGGCCTCCCAGCCGAGGCCGATCATCGCGCCGATGTCACCCTTGGGGAAGAGCGTCATCTGCTGCGGGGTGGCCTCGTCCTTGTCCTTCGGGGCGTTCGAGTAGCTCTGCAGCTTCTGGAACGTCTGGAAGGCGGCCTTGGCCTCGGGGGACTCGAGGTTGCCGGTCCAGGTGGAGCCGCTCTGGGTGGCGATCTTGCCGCCGCTGCCCGCGAGCAGACCGAAGTAGGTGTACCACTCCTGGCCCGGCAGGTAGATCGGGTTCGCGACGCCGGCGGTGGCCTTCAGCTTGTCGAGGTCACCGTAGAACTCGTCGAGGGTCTTCGGCGGGGCGGCGATGCCGGCCTTCGTCCAGAGCCCCTTGTTGTAGATGACGACGCGGTTGGTGAAGTACCACGGGGCGGCGTACTGCTTGCCGTCCAGCACCGAGGACTCGTTCAGGTTCGCGGCCCAGTCGCTGCCACCGAGGTCGGCCTTGGCCGAGGTCAGGTCGGCAAGGCCACCGGTCGCGGCGTAGCCCGCGGTCTGGGTGTTACCGACCTCGAGGAGGTCGACCGAACCCTCGGAGAGGGCGGTGGTGACCTTCTGGCCGATGCCGTCCCACTTCTGGATCTGGATGTTGAGCTTGGCACCCGGGTACTTGGCCTCGAAGTCGGCCTTGATCCCGTCCTGCCACGCCTGCGGCGCGGAGCCGTCCATGAACCAGGCGGTGAGGGTCTTGCCGTTGTAGTTCGCCGGCGCGCTGGACGCACCAGCCGTGGACGACTTGGCGGACGAACCACAAGCCGCGACACCGACGACCATTGCTGCGACGCCGACCGCCGCGATGAGCTGACGCTTCACGCCATCCTCCTGAGGGATGCCCGGTTGCCCCCCATCGGTGGCAGCGACGTACCCCCACATAATGGTGGAAAGTGGTGCCGCAAACCCGTGAGATGGGCTGGGATTCATGACTTGGTCTGCAGTGGTGTAGACCAGATGTGTGGAGCTTGGCCTAGACCAATGGGCGTGTCAACGGCCGGATGACCAATCCGGACGAGCCGTTATCAACCCGACACCGCTCATCGTTCATCGCGTGATGAGGTGCCCGTTGCCGTGACATACGTGCAACGATGTGTGCCGTTAACGAGGTAGTGGGACCGGTCGACGGTCCCGCGAGGAGCGGAGAAGCGGCCCATGACCAGCGACGGGGGCACCACGGCCCAGCTTCGGGCGAAGCACCCCCAGGCGGGCGCCCTGCCCGTGCAGACCGGCGCGGGCACCGACCCCGCGGCGGCGCGGGTGCCGAAGTACTACGGACTGAAGCGGCATCTGCTCCAGCTCACCGAGACGCAGCCGGCCGGCACCCCGGTGCCGCCGGAGCGCGCGCTGGCCGCCCAGTTCGACACCTCCCGCACCACCGTCCGGCAGGCACTGCAGGAACTGGTGGTCGAGGGCCGCCTGGAGCGGATCCAGGGCAAGGGGACCTTCGTCGCCAAGCCGAAGGTCGCCCAGGCGTTGCAGCTGACCTCTTATACGGAGGACATGCGGGCCCAGGGCCTGGAGCCCACCTCCCGGCTGATCGAGGTCGGCTATGTGACGGCCGACGACCGCCTCGCCCCGCTGCTGGACATCAAGCCGGGCGGCCGCGTGCTGCGGATCGAGCGGCTGCGGCTGGCCAACGGCGACCCGATGGCCATCGAGGTGGCCCATCTGTCCGCCAAGCGCTTCCCCGCGCTGCGGCGCAACCTGGTCAAGCACAACTCGCTCTACACCGCGCTGCGCGAGGTGTACGGCGTGGTGGTCGCCGAGGCCGAGGAGACCATCGAGACCACCCTCGCCAACCCGCGCGAGGCCGGGCTGCTCGGCTCCGACCTGGGCCTGCCGATGCTCCAGCTCTCGCGGCACTCCTTCGACCCCGAGGGGGCGCCGGTGGAGTGGGTGCGGTCGATCTACCGCGGGGACCGGTACAAGTTCATCACCCGCCTGCAGCGACCGAGCTGACCGAGCCGACCGGACGGGGTGGGCGGGCCGGACTGTCCCGGCCCGGCCCGTCCGGTCAGCCCAGGGTGCGCAGCAGCGCGTCGCCGTCGTGCTCCTCGATCCCGTCGAGCGGGGCCAGGCCGGCCAGCGAGCCGAGGTAGTCCGGCCCGGGGCTGACCGGGTAGAGCCAGGCCGTCGCGCCCTCGCGGACCGGTCCGATGAACGGGCCGTCGGCCGCGGGCGGCTCCAGGTCCAGCTCGGTCATCGGCTTCATCAGCCCGGTGCCCAGCGCCTTGAGCACCGCCTCCTTCGCCGTCCAGAGCCGCAGGAACGCGTCCTGCTGGCGCGGCTGCGGGTAGCCGAGCAGCCAGCGCAGCTCGGCCGGCGTGCAGGCGAGCCCCGCCATCCCCTCGGTGACCGGGGCGGACGCCGACTCGGCGTCCAGACCGACCGGCACGCCGGCGGTCAGCGCCACCCCGACCAGGTCGCCGGAGTGGGTCACCGAGACCTCCAGTCCGCTGCCGGTCAGCCGGGGCCGGCCGTGCGGGCCGCCGCAGTCCGCGCACCGCCGGTCGATGACGAGTTCGCCGGGCGCGATGCCCGTCCGTTCCGCGAGCACGGCGCGCAGCAGCAGGGCCGCGGTCAGCGAACGGCCGCGCTCGGCCAGGTTGCGCAGCCTGGCGGCCTTCTCGCGCTCGATCGGGGAGAGCAGGGTCTGCGCGACCTCGGCCGGGCGGGCCCACCAGACGTGGGCGACGGTCGGTTCCTGTGACATGAAGGCACCGTACCGGCCGCACCCATCCGCCCGGCAGGCACTGGCATACGCACCGGACCTCGCCCGGCAGGCACTGGCGTCCGCACCTGGCCTCGCCCTAGGCTCCGCAACGCACTATGGTCTGCACCAATTTCTCGAACGGGGGCACGTCGTGCAGCACGACGAGCAGCTGACGGTGAGCTTCGACGGGCTCAGAACCGGCTCCGGCCGGGCCACTTGGGGACAACGGACGATCTGGAAACCGATCTCCTGGTACGCCCCGGACGACCACTTCTTCAATATCGGGCAACTCCTGCCGCTACGACACCCCACCGCCCCCGCCGAGTTCGCGGCGGCCGTCGGCACCCTGCTGGAGCGGCACGAGTCGCTGCGCACCGCCTACACCGCGGACGGGGACGGCACGCTCACCCAACGCCTGCTGGGCACCGGCGCGTTGACGGTCCGCCTGGTGCACGTCGAGCCACAGGCCGCCGAGGCCGCGCTGGCCGGAGCGCTGGAACAGGACAAGGTACTGCGCTTCGACCTGTCGGCCGAGGAGCCGCCGCTGCGGATCACCGCCGTGCTGGTGGCCGGACAGGTGACCGGGGCCGCCCTGACCCTGTCGCACATCGCCGCCGACGCCGCCGGCGCCCGGGTCGTCCTGGACGACCTGCGGCGACTGCTCGTCCAGCGGCGCCGGGCGCCGCAGGTCCTGCCGCCGCGGGTCCCCGGGCGCCAGCCGCTGGAGCAGGCCGCCTACGAGGCGAGTGCCCCGGCGCGCACCCGCAGTGAGGCCGCGATAGCCCTGTGGAGTCGTCAACTCGACTCCGTACCAGCCTCATTGTGGCCGGAGCCGACCGGGCCCGGAGAGGCCGAGCGGTGGTGGGAGGGGATCCTGGACTGCCCACGGCTGGACCTGGCGAGCCGGCTTGCCGCACGCCGGCTCGGCTCCTCGGCCAGCGCGGTGATACTGGCCGCCGTCGGGGTCGAACTCGGCCTGCTGACCGGCCGTCCGGCCGCCGGGCTGAAGGTGATCCTGGGCAACCGGGCCAGCCGCGAGCAGCAGCAGGCGGTCGGCGCCTTCCCGCAGAACGGCCTGGTCGTCCTGGGCACTTCGGGAGACTTCGACGAACTCGTCGGGCAGGCCTGGCGGGCCCAGTTGCAGACCTCGCGGCACGGGCACTACGACGCCGAGGCGATGGAGCAGGCCATCGAGGCGGCCGAGAAGCGGCGCGGCGAACCGATCGACCTCACCTCCTACTTCAACGACCACCGGGAGGGGCCCGAACCGGACCTGGAGGCGGTGGAGTTGGCCGGCCTGCCGGACGGTGTCTTCCGCTGGCGCTCGCGCTGGGCCCGGCAGGACTCCGCGTTCTTCTTCGACCTGGCCGGCGCCGGGGGCGGGACGACGGCCTCGCTGCTGGTGGACACCCGGCTCTTCCCGGCCGGGCAGGTCGAGCCCTTCCTGCGCGCGGTGCAGGCGCGGGTGGTGGCGGCGGCGCTGGGGTAGGGGCGGGCGGCCTTCGTCCCGTTTGCGGGCGAAGGCCGCTTGAGGTGGCGTCAGGCGCGGCGCTGCCCCGACCCGGCGGGCGCAGGGGCGGGGCAGCGGACGCAGGGGCGGGGCAGCGGGTGCCGGCCCGGCGTGGTGGCTCAGTCCAGGCGGCTCTCGGCCTCGCCCTCGGTGAGCGCGTCGATCTCGGCGATCAGCAGCTCCTCGACCAGCGCGGCCAGTGCGGCCAGCGTCGGGTTCTCGAAGACGTCGCGGACCTGGACGTCCAGCCCGGCCGTCGAGCGGATCCGGGCGGCGACCCGGGTCACCAGCAGCGAGTCGCCGCCGAGTTCGAAGAAGTCGTCCAGCGCGCCGGCCTTCTCCACGCCGAGCACCTCCTGCCACAGCTCGGCGATCAGCGTCTCGGCGTCCGTCCGCGGCGCCAGGTACTCGCGGACCGCCAGCGCCGCCGGGTCGATCCGCGGCAGGGCGGCCAGGTCGAGCTTGCCGTTGGGGGTCAGCGGCAGGGCGTCCACCAGGGCGATACCGGCCGGGACCATGAAGGCCGGCAGCCGGTCGGCCAGGTGGTCGCGCAGGTCCACCGGCCGGGCGTCGGCGCCGGCCCGCGGGACCGCGTAGGCCAGCACCCGGCTGCCGTCGCCGACCACCACCGCCGCCCGGGCCACCGCGGGGTGGTCGGTCAGGGCGGTCTCGATCTCGGCGAGCTCGATCCGGTAGCCGCGGATCTTCACCTGGTCGTCGGAGCGGCCGAGGAACTCCAGCTGGCCGTCGCTGCGCCAGCGCGCCCGGTCGCCGGTGCGGTACATCCGCGCCCCCGGCCGGGCGAACGGGTCCGCGCCGAACTGATCGACCGTCAGCTCCGGCCGTCCCAGGTAGCCGGTCGCCAGACCGGCTCCGCCCAGCGCCAGTTCGCCCACCACCCCGGCCGGCAGCAGGCGCTGCCGCTCGTCCAGCACGTAGGCGCGCACGCCCGGCAGCGGGCGGCCGAGCGGGGGCCGGCCGGCGGTGTCCGCCGCGCCCAGCTCGGCGAAGGTGGCGATCACGGTGGCCTCGGTCGGCCCGTAGGTGTTGACCAGCCGCACCCGGTCGCCGTGCCGTGCCCGCCAGGCGGCGACGGACTGGGCGCGCGCCTCGGAGCCGCCGAGGATCACCAGCCGCAGCGCGGGCGGCCAGCTCACCGCCTCGCCCAGGTCGACCAGTTCGTGCCAGTAGGCGGTGGGCAGGTCGAGCACGGTGAGCTCGGCGCCGGCCGGGGTGCGCAGGAAGTCCGGCAGCGTCCGGCCGCCGCCCGGCAGCAGCACGCAGCGCGCGCCGGCCGAGAGCGCCGGCCAGATCTCCTCCGCGTGGGTGTCGAAGCCGATCGAGGCGAACTGCGCGATCCGGTCACTCTCCCGCAGCCGGTAGCCGTCGCCGGCCATCCAGTGCACCCTGGCGGCCAGCGCCGCGTGGTCCACCAGCACGCCCTTGGGCCGGCCGGTGGAACCCGAGGTGTAGAGCAGGTAGGCGGGCGCCGAGGGCTCGACGGCGGGCGGCGCGGCCGGCTCCCCGGCCGGCCAGTCGCGCGGCACCAGCAGCGTCGGGATGTCGAGTTCGCCGTCCTCCACAGTGGTCAGCAACAGAGCGGCCGCGCTGTCGCGGAGCATGAAGCGCAGCCGCTCCACCGGGTAGGAGGCGTCCAGCGGCAGGTAGGCCGCGCCCGCCTTCCAGACCGCCAGCAGGGCGGTGACCAGCTCGAAGGAGGGGTCGATCCGGACCGCCAGCAGCTGGCCGGCCCGCTCCCCCAGCCGCTCGGCGAGCAGTGCGGAGCGCCGGTCCAGCTCCGCGTACGAGAGCGTCTGACCATCGAACTCCAGTGCCACGGAGTCCGGTTGGGCGGCCACCGTGGCGGCGAACCGCTCCAGCACGGTGGCGACCCGCTCGGGCAGCTCGGGCCCGCTGCCCAGCGTGAGCAGCCGCTCGCGCTCCTCGTCGCCGACCAGCCAGTCGCCCCGGACCGGGGTCAGCGGGTCGGCCACCACCGTCGCCAGCAGCGCGCGGTACTGCTCCGCCACCGCCTCGACGGTGCGCCGGTCGAAGAGCGCGCGGTCGAAGCAGAAGGAGGCGACCAGCTCCTCGCCGTCGCGCCAGATGTCCAGCAGGACATCGAACTTGGCCTGCGCGTAGCCGGCGTCCAACTGTCCGAGGACGACGCCCTCGGGGGCACCTCCCTCGCTCTGGCCGCCCCTCTGGTCCTGGCTCTGCAGCACGAAGAGGGTCTGGAAAAGCGGCGGCCGGTTGCGCTCGCGGGCGATGCCGAGCGCGTTCATCAGCCGCTCCAACGGGACGTCCTGGTGCCCGAAGGCGCCCATCGCGGCCGAGCGGACCCGGCGCAGCACCGTCCGGAAGTCGGGGTCGCCGTCCAGCTCGGCGCGGATCACCACGGTCTTGCTGAAGTAGCCGAGCATCGACTCGTACTCGACCTCGTTGCGGCCGGCCACCGGGGTGCCGACCCCGAAGTCCTGCTGGCCCGACCAGCGAGAGAGCAGGATCTGGTAGGCGGCCAGCAGGACCATGAACGGGGTGCAGCGCTGCTCGCGGGCCAGCCGCTCGATACCGCTGGTCAGTTCGGCGTCCAGGACGGCCAGGCTGAACTCGCCCTCATGGGCCGGCCGCTTGGGGCGCGGCCGGTCGGTGGGCAGCAGCAGCGGGGGCAGCCCGGCCAGCTTCTCGCTCCAGTAGACGAAGTCCGCCTCCCCCGCCGGCCCGCTCAGCCGCCGCTCCTCGGCCACCGCGAAGTCACCGAACTGGAGCTCCGGAGTGCTCAGTTCGGGGACGTCCTCGCCCAGCTCGGCGCGGTACAGGGTGAGCAGCTCGGCCCACAGCAGGCCGGCCGACCAGCCGTCCGAGACGATGTGGTGGATGCCCAGGCTGAACGCGTGGCTGTCGGGACCGAGCCGGAAGACGGTGGGCCGCAGCAGCGGTCCGGTGGCCAGGTCGAAGGGCGCGTTGATCCGCTCGGCGACCGCCTCGGTGATTCGGCGCTCGATCTCCTGTGCTCCGGCCCCCGGCTCGACGGTCAGCTCCACCAGCTCGACCACCGGCTGGTAGGGCGGGTCGACCAGTTGCAGCGGCTGCTCGTCCACCAGGTCGAACCGGGTGCGCAGCACCTCGTGCCGGGCGACCAGCCGCCTCAGCGCGGCGCTCAGCGCCGGCACCGAGAGCGGGCCGTGCCAGCGCCGGCCCATGTACATGTTGTAGCTGGCGTCCCGCCGGCTCAGCTGCTGGAGGAACCACAGGCGGCGCTGATCCGCCGTCAGGGGGTAGCTGCGGAGCGCGTCACTGCTGGTCATCGGGCACCTCGTGGGTCGAGCGGGCGTTCAGGGTCTCCAGGCCCACCAGGTCGTCGGCGGGCGCGTCCGGCACCTCGCGGTCGAACCGGGCCAGCACCGGGATGCGCAGGCAGACCAGCGCGAGCAGCGCCATGGCCAGGCCGAAGCAGAGGTAGAGCAGCCCGATGCCACGGCCGGCGCCGGTGCCGATCACCCGGCCGACGGTGCCGGCCAGCGCGCCGTGACGCTCCATCAGCGGCTGCAGCAGCTTCGGTCCGAAGGGGGCCACCACCGCGAAGCCGATCGGCAGGGTCGACCAGGCGACCATCGTGTTGACGGCGATCACCCGGCCGTGGAAGCGCTGCGGGATCTTGGTCTGGATGATCGTCGCGTAGATGCCGTTCACCAGCGCCAGGCCGGCCGCCATCCCGAAGGCGCCGAACGCGACCACCGGCAGCGAGGCGTGCAGACCGGTCAGCGCCGCCGCGCAGGCCAGCGCCAGGGTGGCCAGCAGGACCCCGCGCAGCCGGTGGCGGCGCGGACCGCCCCAGACCAGCAGGGTCAGGCCGCCGGCCGTGGCGCCGAGCCCGCCGCCCATCGCCACCCATCCGGTGGCGGCGAGCTTGTCGAAGGAGAGCACCAGCGGGGTGGTCAGCAGGAAGAGCGGCGACAGGAAGACGTTGAGCACCGCGAAGAAGACCAGCATCGCGCGGAACTGCCGGCTGCCGAGCGAGCGGTGGAACCCGGCCCGGATCTCGGCGGCCACCGACTCGCGCCGCCGCCAGGCCATCGTGCGCGGGAACCTGACGAAGGCGACCACGCCCACCGCGAAGAGGTAGCTGGTGACGTCGAAGGCGAGGATGCCGCGCAGGCCGATCCCGGCCAGCAGGCCGACCGCGAAGAGCGGGACCAGGAACTGGGCGAAGCCGAAGGCCATCTGCACCACGCCGTTGGCCCGGCCGAGGTAGCGCTTGGGCACCAGCTGCGGCACCGCCGAGCCCCAGGCGAAGCGCTGGAAGGTGAGCGCCAGCGAGAGCGCGGCTATCAACGGGTAGACGTGCCAGACCTGGAGGGTGCCGGTGGACGCGAGGGTGAACATCACCGCCTGGGTGGCGCCCGCCGCGAGATCGCCGTAGAGCATGATCCGGCGCCGGTCGCCGCGGTCCACCACGGCGCCGGCCAGCGGGGCCGCCAGGATTCCCGGCACCAGGGCGCAGACGGCCATCAGGCCGAACTGGGCGAGCGAGCCGGTGTGCAGGTAGATCCAGATCGGCAGGGCGAACTCGGTCAGCGCGGAGCCGATCATCGAGATCTGCTGGCCGGCCGCCACGGTGAGGAACCGGCCCATGCTGGGCCGCACCTCGCTGCCCTGCTCGGGGACGGCCGCGCGGTCGCGGGAGATGTCCTCCAGCCACCAGGTGGCGCCCTCGCGGCGGCGGTAGCGGTCCTCGGTGCCCTCCTCGACGGCGCGGTGCACACCGGTCAGGATGGTGGCGAGTTCGGCGGCGCGGTACTTGAGGAAGAAGTGCCCGGCCTCGTCCAGCACCACCACGGCGGCGGTGTCGGTGATCCGGTGCCACTCGCGGAACCGCTCCTGGTAGAACTCGGTGGCCGGGTCCCGGTCGCCGATCACCGAGATCACCGGCGCCTTGAGGCCGGCGAACCCGCCCACGCCCTCGCTCTCGCCCTCATAGAGTTCGCTGAAGTAGCGCTCGGCCTGCCGGGTGCCGGAGCGGCGGTTCTGCACGATCAGCCTCAGCTGCTCCGGGTCCACCTCGTCCACGTCGAGACCGGCGGCCGTCAGGCCGTTGATCACGCCCTGGTCGCTGCGCAGCCGCTCGGTCAGCCGGGCGACCTTCGCCGAGAACCGGGCGCCGCGGCCCTTGGGGCGGGCGAACGGGAAGATCCCGCCCATGTGCACGGCCGCCACCTCGCGGCCGGCCGCCTCCAGCCGGCGGGCGATCTCCACGCAGAGCATCACGCCGACCCCGCAGTGGCCGTAGAGCACCACGGCGCCCTCGACGTCCTCCAGGATCTCCTGCGCGCACTCGGCCGCGACCTCCTCGAACGGCCGCTCCTGCTCGCCCAGTTCGTGACCGGGGACGGCGAGCGAGTGCAGCGCCCAGTCCTCGGGCAGTTCGTCGGCGAGCGGCTTGTAGATCAGCGCGCTGCCGCCGCCGTACGGGGCGCAGACGATGCTCGCGGTGACCGGTCGCTCCGGGGTCAGGCGGTGCAGCAGCTTGCGCGGGCCCCGGTCCGCGTCGGGGGAGGCGACCAGGGCCGCCAGGGTGCGCACCGTGGAGTACTGGAAGAGGTCCATCACGCTGACCGGCGTGGGCAGTTCGGGGTAGGCCCGGCGCAGTCTGGCGACCACCTGGGTGGCCAGCAGCGAGTGGCCGCCGAGTTCGAAGAAGTCGTCCAGCGCGCCGACCCGGGGCAGGTCGAGCAGATCGGCCCACATCGCGGCGATCAGCTCCTCCTCGGGCGTGTCCGGGGGCTGGTAGCCGGTGGCCGGTCCGTCCTCGGGCGCCGGCAGGGCCTTGCGGTCCACCTTGCCGTGCGCCTGGAGCGGGAACTGCTCCAGCGAGACGTAACGGGCCGGGATCATGTAGTCCGGCAGCAGGTCGAGCAGCTTCGCCCGCAGCTCGGCGGCGACCAACGGCTCGCTCCGGCCCGGGCGTTCGAGGTAGGCGACCAGGTTCTGCCGGACCCCCTCGCCGCGCGCCAGCACCACCGCCTGGGTGACCCCGGGCAGCGCGGCCAGCACGGCCTCGATCTCGCCGGGCTCGACCCGGTAGCCGCGGACCTTGATCTGGTGGTCGGTGCGGCCCAGGAAGTCCAGCGTGCCGTCGGCCCGCCAGCGCACCAGGTCGCCGGTGCGGTAGAGCCGGCCCGGGTCCGCGCTGTGCGGATCCACGCCGTACGGGTCCTCGCCACCCGGTTCCTCGCCGTACGGGTCCTCGACGAACCGCTCGGCGGTCAGCTCGGGCCGGCCCAGGTAGCCGCGGGCCAGCCGGTCGCCGCCCAAGTACAACTCCCCCGGCACGCCCGGCGGGACGGGCCGGCGCTCGGCGTCCAGCACGTAGCAGCGGGCGCCGGCCAGCGGGCGGCCGATCGGGGTGCTGCCGTGGCCGTCCCCCTCCGGTGCCTCGGGCCGGACCTCGTGCACGGTGATGCCGACGGTGGCCTCGGTCGGGCCGTAGTGGTTGAAGACCGAGCAGCGGCCCAGCGAGGCGAGTTCGCGCGCCCAGGCGTGCGAGGAGGCCTCGCCGCCGAGCACCAGCGCCTTGGCGGGCAGCAGCCGCTCGACCGGCACGTCGGCGGCCAGCGCGGCCAGGTGCGAGGGCGTCATCTTCAGGTAGTCGATGCCCAACCGCTCGATCTGCTCGGCCAGTTCCAGGCCGGCGATCCGCCGCGGCAGCAGGTGCACCCGGCCGCCGGTGGCGAACGCCAGGTAGAGCATGGTGATGCTGAAGTCGAAGGAGAGCGACTGCAGCAGCCCGTAGCTCGCGCCCGGCTCGATCCGCAGCCGCTCGCGGGCCCCGGCCAGGTAGTTGAGGATCTGCCGGTGCTGGACCTCGACGCCCTTGGGCTGCCCGGTGGAGCCGGAGGTGTAGATCACGTAGGCGAGGTGCTCGGGGCCGCTGACCTCCTCCAGCGGCGAGTCGTCGCCTTCGGCCGGCTCGGTGTCGAGCAGGATCTCGGGGCCGGCGTACTCGGTGAAGCGGGCCCGCAGTTCGCTGTCGGTGACCAGCACGGCGGCGCCCGCGTCGGCCAGCAGGTAGCCGAGCCGGGCCGGCGGCTGCTCGGGGTCCATCGGCAGGTAGCCGGCGCCCGCCTTGAGCGCGGCCAGCAGGCCGACCGCCAGCGCCGGGGACTGCTCCAGGCAGACCGCCACCCGGTCGTCCGGGCGCACGCCCGACTCCCGCAGCCGGCGGGCCAGCCGGTTCGCCCGCCGGTCCAGTTCGCGGTAGCTCAGGGTCTCGTCCTCGAAGACCAGCGCGGGTGCGTCGGGGGTCGCGGCGACGGTGGCGGCGATCATCGCGGTGAGGGTGGCCGGGCCCCCGGACGGCAGTTCGGGGCCGCGCGCCCAGTCGGCCAGCACGGCCGTGCGCTCGGCCGCGGTGAGCACCGGCAGGTGCGAGACCAGCTGGTCCGGGTCGGCGACGGCGGCGGTGACCAGCAGTTCGAAGCGCTCGGCGAGCCGCTCGACGGTGGCCGGGTCGAAGAGGTCGGTCCGGTAGGTGAAGAGGCCGCCGAGGCCGTCCTCGCGCTCGTCCATGTACAGCGCGAGGTCGAAGTGGGTGCTGGCGCCCTCGAAGCCGAAGCCCTCGGCGTCCAGCCCGGAGGAGACCGGCCGGGCGGCGCGGTCGCCGTAGTTCTGGAAGGCGAAGGTGACCTGGAAGACGGCGGAGCGGCTGACGTCGCGCTCGACCGTGAGGTCGGCGACCATCTGCTCGAACGGGACCTCCTGGTGCGCGTAGGCGTCCAGCGTCCGCTCGCGCACCCGGCTGACCAGCTGGCCGAACGTCAACTCCGGGTCCAGCCGGGCGCGGATCGGCAGCATGTTGACGAACGAGCCCACCACCCCTTCGAGTTCACGGTGGATCCGGCCGGCCACCGGGGAGCCGACCGCGAAGTCGCGCTGTCCGCCGTGCCGGGCCAGCAGGGCCTGGAAGGCGGCGAGCAGCACCATGTAGCGCGAGGCCCCGTAGGCCCGGGCGAGCGCGCCGATCCGCTCCGCCAGCGCGCCGTCCCAGTGGAAGCCGTGTGCGGCGCCCTCGAAGGTGAGGACGGGCGGGCGCGGCCGGTCGGTGGGCAGGTCGAGCGCGGGGACGTCGGCCAGTTCGGTCTGCCAGTACGCACGGTCGGCGGCCAGTGAGCCGTCTTCCAGCCGGCCGCGCTGCCAGGCCGCGTAGTCGCCGAACTGCACCTCCGGCTCGGCCAGGGCGGCCGGGCGGCCGTTGGCCGACTCGGCGTACAGCGCGTCAAGTTCGCGGTTGAGCAGGTCGACCGACCAGCCGTCGCAGACGATGTGATGCAGCGTCAGGGAGAGCACATGGTCGTCCGGGCCGAGCCGCAGCAGCAGGGCGCGCAGCAGCGGGCCGCGGGCCAGGTCGAACGGCTCGGCCACCGCCTCGCGGACCAACTCGGCCGCGCGGCGCTCGGGTTCGGCCTCCCCCGCGAGGTCGACGAAGCGGGCGGCGACCGGGCCGGGCTCGGCGACGGTGACCTCGGCGATGCCCTCCTCGGTGGTCGGGAAGGCCATCCGCAGGCTCTCGTGCCGGGCGGTCAGCGCGGTCAGCGCGCCGTCCATCGCCTGGCGGTCGAGCGGGCCGCGCAGCCGCCGGGTGGGGCTGAGCGCGTAGGCGGAGCCGCCCGGGGCGAACTGCTCCATGAACCAGAGGCGCTCCTGGCTGCTGGAGAGCGGCGGCGAGGTGCCCGCCGGGCGGCGCTGGACCACCCTGGTCGGGCCCCGGCCGCCGCGCAGCCGCTGGGCCAGCAGGGCCCGCTTGGCGTCGGACCATCCTGCCTGAGGTACCTGGGTCTCACTCATCGAAGTCCTCGGGATCGGCGACGCCCGGGTGGGCGGTGCGAAGGATCGGGCGGGGCCGCCGGGGCACGGCGGCTCGGCGCGCCGGCTCTGGCGGCCGGCGCGCGTCGGCCGCGGCTGACACCGGTGCTCGGGCCCGGGTCGGACCGGCGCTCGGGCCCGGGTCGGACCGGGGTGGGGCTACCGGGTGGGGCTACGGGCTGACGCCGTGCTCCGTGACCAGGTGCTCGGCGAGGCCGTCGAGGCTGTTCAGGAACTCGGCCGGACCGTCGAGGTCGAGGAAGACCCCGAACCGCTCCTCGACGGCGTCCGGCAGCCGCAGCTGGGCCAGCGAGCCGACGCCGAGCACCACGAACGGCGTGCCGGACGCCGCCAGCAGCTCGCTCGGGGCGAGTTCGCCGTCCGTCGCGTCGGACACCAACTCGGCCAGCACCGCGAGCAGTTCGGCGCTGCTAACGGCCGTCCTCGGATTCTCGGTCACTGCAGCTCCCGGACGGCCTCGGCGATGCCGGCCACGGTGGGGGTGTCGAAGAAGACGTCGAAGTCCAGCTCCACGCCGAGCACCTTGCGGATCCGGGCGCTGATCTGAATGATCGTCAGCGAGTGCGCGCCGAGGTCGAAGAGGTCCTCGTCGATGCCGATGTCGGGGATGCCGAGCACCTCGGACCAGATCGCGCAGAGCACCTCGTGCACCGGGTCCGGCGCGGCGCCGGACGGCGGCTGCGGCGGCTCGGCCGGGGCGGTCGGCGGTGGCGCGGGCAGCGCCTTGCGGTCGAGCTTGCCGTTCGGGGTCAGCGGCATCGCCGCCAGCGGGACGAAGAGCTGCGGGACCATCGCGCCGGGCAGCGTGCGCAGCAGGTGTTCGCGCAGCTGGGCGCCGGAGGGCGCGGGGCCGTCGCCGCGGGTGACCAGGTAGCCGACCAGGCGGGGTTCGCCGGAGCCGTCCTGGTCGACCGCGACGGCGGCCTCGGCCAGCTCCGGGTGCTCCAGCAGCCGGGCCTCGATCTCGCCCAGTTCGATCCGGTGGCCGCGGATCTTGACCTGGTTGTCGAGCCGTCCCAGGAAGTCGAGTTCGCCGTCGGCGTTCCAGGCGGCCAGGTCCCCGGTGCGGTAGAGCCGGCCCTGGCCGAAGGGGTCCTGGATGAACCGCTCGGCGGTCAGCTCGGGCCGGCCCAGGTAGCCGCGGGCCACGCCGTCGCCGCCGAGGTGGAGCTCGCCGGGGATGCCGATCGGCAGCGGCCGGCCCTGCTCGTCGAGCACGTAGGCGCGGGTGTTGGCGATCGGCCGCCCGATGCCGACCGAGGCCGGATCGAGCGGCACCTCCGCGCAGGTGGACCAGATGGTGGTCTCGGT
>FTKT01003198.1_pt4 | contig 39510 bp, 38 predicted proteins | sample 1658271 | NCBI WGS metagenome assembly FTKT01 (sample SAMEA3914811, study PRJEB12502) | metagenome | biome: forest; material: soil | place: Canada | collected 2011-08-04 | depth 0.3 m | reverse complement strand
AGGGCCGTGCGCCTCGACCGGTCGAGACGAAGGGCCGTGCGCCTCGACCGGCCGAGACGAAGGACACGGACCAGGGGCGGCGCGGTTACGCCAACATGCCGGGCGCTCCGGTGGAGAACCGCAGGCAGCTGCTGGTCAAGGTCAGCTGGATGCTGCTCTGGATGCTCTTCCTGGTCTACCCGGTGGAGGACCTGCTGAGCGGCCGTCACACCCTGGCGGCCACCGTGCTGGGCTGGCTGGCGCTGCCCGTCTTCCTCGGCTGCTACATCGCCCTGGTGATCATGCGGTCGATGAACGGGACCTGGTGGCGCGGCAGCTACCCGACCGTGCTGGTCATGCTGGCGATCGCGGTGGGCACCAGCTGCGGGCTCGGCGAGGCCTGGATCGGCCTGTTCACCTACGCTTCGGTGGCGGTCGGGGCGGTGCTGCCGCTGCGCATCGCGATGGCCGGGGTGGGCGGCGTCACGGCGCTGATGGTGGCGGTCGCGGCGGCCACCGGGGTGGAGCGCAACGTGCTGCTCGGCCTGCTGCTGCCGACCTTCCTGAGCGGGGCCGCGATGACCGGCCTGCAGCGACTGGTCGCCACCATGCGGGAGTTGCGGGAGGCCAGGGAGGCCGTCGCACACCTCGCGGCGGCCGAGGAGCGGCTGCGGCTGGCCCGGGACCTGCACGACCTGCTCGGCCACTCGCTCTCGCTGATCACCATCAAGAGCGAACTCGCCGGGCGGCTGATGGACCAGCAGAAGCAGCCGGCCGCGCGGGCCCAGGTGGCCGATATCGAGCAGGTCGCCCGGCAGTCGCTGGTCGACGTCCGGGAGGCGGTCAGCGGGTTCCGCCGGCCCACCCTGCCGGTCGAACTGGTCGCGGCGAAGGGCGCGTTGGCGATCGCCGGGGTCAGTCTGGAGGCCGACCCCTCGGTGCTGGACACCCTGCCGGGGCTCGGCGGACCGGAGGCGGGAGCGCTGGCCTGGGCGCTGCGCGAGGCCGTCACCAACATCGTCCGGCACGCCGACGGAGCGACCCGCTGCACCGTCTCGCTGGACCGGACCTGGGAGGAGGACGGCGCCCGGTACGCCGTCCTGGAGGTCGCGGACGACGGCCGGGGGCCGGGCAAGTCCGGCCCGGGGAACGGGCTTTCGGGGCTGGACGAGCGGCTCGCCCTGGTCGGCGGGCGGCTGGTGAGCGGACCGGGGGAGCGCGGGCGGGGGTTCCGGCTGCGCGCGCTGGTGCCGCTGGGCGTCGCGGTCGGGGTCGCGGAGCCTGAGCCGGGGGTGGGGACGGGGACGGTGGCGGAATCGGAGTCGGCGGTGGAGTCGGCGGTGTAGCGGACGGCGGGGGAGCGGGCGGCGCGGAGCGTTACGGGCGGGGCACTATCGTCGGACGCATGAGCGATGATCAGAATCCGCCCGGCATCCGCGTCCTCCTCGCCGAGGAGGCGTGGACACATGCATATCATGCTGTGACCAGCGGAAACGGTCATCAGGAGCACCTCCTTGCAAGGCAGCGAGACCCACATATGCACTCTGTGCGGCACGCCGGAGGCACTGAGCATTGACCTCTACTGCCGGAAGTCCAAGCTCGTTCGCGGGCACCGGCAGGAGCTGAGCACCGACGCTCAGGAGGAGCAGGGCCACCGCCGGGCACACCGCGAGGGCTACGCCGTTCGCCGGGTCTGGAAGGACATCGCGAGCGGCTTCAAGGATGTTGAGCGGGCGGACTTCGACCGGGCGTTGAGGGCTCTGGCGAGCGGGGACGTTCCGGCGCTGTGGGCCTATGCGGTGGACCGGTTCAGCCGCAAGGGCGCCGAGGATCTGTTGAAGGTCATCGGCAAGGCCCGGGTGATTTTCGACATGGACGGGCTGGACTCCAACGAGCCGCGTGACCGCCGCTGGATCATCAACCGGGCGGAAGAGGCGCGGGAGTACAGCGAGAACCTGTCACGCCGGGTCCGGGATACCAAGGGAGAGCAGCGGGACAGCGGGCTATGGGTCGCGGGGCGGGCGCCCTGGGGCTACGTGGTCTCGCGTGATCGTCTGCTGTCGCCGGACACCACTCCGGCCGCCAAGGGCATGCCGTCCCGCGCTGACGTGGTGCGTGAGATCTTCCGGCGGGTGGCTGAGGACAGTGCGTCGACTCGCGATGTCTGCCGTTGGCTGGACGCTGCCGGGGTGCCGTCGCCGGGTGGGTCGTTCTGGCGGCACAACTACGTTCACCGGATGCTCAGGAACCCGGCCTATGTCGGGTGGCAGGTGATTCAGCTCCGCCCTGGGCACCCGGAGGTCTACCGGGATGCGAAGGGACGGCGGATCGCTCTCAAGAGCGCTGACGGCTCGCCGGTTGGTCTGGTGACCGAGAAGACCGCGCAGGAGGCGCAGACCGCCCTGACGCAGCAGAACCGTGTACCGGCGGACAGCAAGCGGGACACACGTCCGAAGCACCTGCTGACCGGGTTGCTGCGGTGCGGTGGCTGTGGTCGTTCGATGCCGTTCGGTGGCAGGTCCTATGTCTGCGGTGCAGCCAACGGCGGTTCTGGTTGCGCCGGTCGGGCATCGGTACGCGCCGACCGGGCCGAAGAGTTCGTTTTCGACGCATGGTTGGCCCGGTTGACGGCTGCTGACGTTGACGACCCGATCCTGCATGCAGCCTCGGAGCGCTGGGTGGCCCGGGTGCGCCCTGAGGAGACGGAAGAGGAGAAGGCGGCACGGGCGGCCCTGCGCGCTGCTGAGGGCAGCCTCAAGCGCCTCTTGTCGGACCGTCAGAACGGGGTCTACGACGGCCCGGCGGCTCGATACTTCGCTCCGCTGCTGCGCGACGCCACGGAGGCCGTGGATGGTGCTCGAAGGGAGGTAGCACGGTACAGCGCACCGGGGACGCTTGAACTGCCCTTCCTGTCGGTGGACGAGGAGATCTTGAGGGCATCCTGGGAGGGCGCTGACGGGCCACTGCGGCGTGATCTGCTGCGCCTGGTCATTGACCGGATCACTGTTGCGAAGGCCCCGAGTCAAGGAGCACGTTTCGACGGCAGGAAGCGGTTCACGATCGAGTGGGCACAGCCCAGCGAGGACGCCGAATAGGGAACCGTAGCGGCCCCCGTAGCCCCGTCAGGCCCCCGTGGTCCGGCGGGGCTCTCTCATGCCCGCAGATGGCCGTGTAGGCAGTCCTGGGCTCGCCGGCCGGGAGGCTGGGCGCTGGAGGAGTCCGGAAGTGGCGCCCGTCCGCACCGAATATGCGATCGCCATTGCAATGAGACGCAGATCACTTTATGGAATGTCCCGCTTGTAACGGTTTGCGGGCAACCGTTGCCCTCTCTAACCAGTAGGGGCCGGAATTCCGCCCCGTCCACACGGGGGTGGAGCGGGAGTTCTCGATGCGGTGGGCGGAAGTAGGCGGCAGGGACTCGGCAGCGAATCGGCGGATTAGGTGATCCGGCGTCCCGGGGGCAGGGAAGTCACCCAGTCTCACTGATTGGGACGGATAGTGGCCCAAGTCAAGATCCGGTAACGCTTCCGCGAGTTTATGCCCGGCTATGCCTGCTTATGTCCGCTTCGACTGGCAATCCTTGCGCTCCCTAACCAACCGAGGAGACGCGGGGCCTGTCCCGGTCGCTGCCTTCCCGCCCTTCACGGTGACGCCAACCGCCGTGCCTTTCCTCCCGCTCAGGGACCATCAACGACCCCCGTAGGGGCCCGTACACCCGTGTTGGCGCATGGGGTGCCGGGCCACCTACGGGGGTTTTCTGTTTCCCAGAATGAAGAGGATCAACATGCCCGGACAACACCCCCTGTCGCTGGACCGTGCCGGATGGCGCCCCCCTGTCGTGGCTGCCCAAGTCACTGGCCGCACCGATGACGGGACCTGGCTGCTCGCCGTGCAGTGCCCGTACTGCCCGGCTGAGCACCACCACGGGGGCGGCAGCAACGATCAGCCGGACGCTGGGGGAACCCGCGCCCCGCACTGCCAGGACACGCACTACAGGGGTCGACTGATGTTCGACGCCCGCGTGACCCGGTTCCTGCCGCAGTACGAGCTTGCTCCCGCCGACTCACTCACCGACTGGGAGCAGGAGCGCGAGTACGCCGGTTCCCTGCTTGAGGAGGCTGAAATGACCCTGGCAGACCTGGACGCAGCGACAGCGCGGAAGGAGACGGTATCCGGCCGGATCGTCAACGATCAGATCCGCGAGCTTCACGGCCTGGCGGAGGAGATCGACGGGCGCAGCAGGAAGGGCCGCAATAGCGCGTATCTCGCTGCCTGGCAGGCCAAGCGCGAGGGGGGCGGCCAGTGACCACGGCACCTGAGACGGTCCGACTGCTGACCCAGCGGGACGGCACCGATGTTGACCGGGCAGAGTTCATAGCTGACCGGGTGCGCGGACGGCTCATTTACGTGGACGGGCCCGGCTGGTACGCGTGGGACGGACGGCACTGGGTGAACGACTCGACCCGTGACGCCGTGGCACGCGGCATGGTCCACGACGTGTCCAGCACCCTGCTGGCAGAGGCGATCAACGCGGGCAGCGATGCCCTGATCGACGCGGGCAAGGCGCTGCGCACCTCCCGTCTCATCACGGCGGCCCTGCTGGAGATGCAGGCCATGCCCAGCATCCGGCGCAGCGTGACCGACCTGGACGCCGACCCGTTCGCGCTCACCTTCCGCAACGCCACCGTGGACCTGCGCACGGGCCGGCTGCGCCCCCATGACCCCGCCAACCTGATCACCCGGCTCGTGGACATCGACTACCGGCAGGATGCCAACTGCCCCAACTGGCTCCAGTTCCTGGAGAGTTCGCACCCAGGGGACTCGGAGATGCACACCTTTCTCCAGCGTCTCGCCGGGTACGCGGTGACCGGTTCGACGCGCGAGGAGTGCCTAGCGTTCTTCTACGGGTCGGGCCGCAACGGCAAGGGAGTGTTCACGGAGACGCTGGGCAAGGTCTTCACGGCCGTGACGACCGCGCAAGAGGCTGAGTTCTGGGAGAAGCAGCGCAACGGCCGCAACGGATCGCTGGTGGCCAAGCTCCACGGTGCTCGGCTCGTGCTGTCCAGCGAGATGACGGCCGCCCGCCTGGATGAGGCGTTCGTGAAGCTGTTCACTGCCGCTGACCTGCTCACCGCGAACCAGAAGTACAAGCCCGCGTACGACTTCACGCCTACCGCACTGCTGGTCATGTCCGGCAACGACAAGCCAACCATTCGGGGCACCGATGAGGGCATCTGGCGGCGCTTCCGCTGCGTCCCGTGGGACGAGTCGTTCATCGGACGGGAGGACAAGGGACTCAAGGGCCGTCTGCTGGCCGAAGCGGAGGGCATCGCGGCCTGGGTGGTGCGCGGGGCTGTCGAGTGGCACAGGCACGGCCTGAACGAGCCGGAGCGGGTCACCAGGGCCACGGACGAGTACCGCGAGGAGTCCGACCCGTTCACGGACTGGGTGGCGGCCAACTTCGAAGCGCACCCGGACGGCTTCGTACCCAACGGCGAGATCAAGCAGCGGGCAGAGCGGATGCACCCCAAGCTCCCCGGGCAGCCGCAGGCGTGGTCCAAGGCCGTGGCCCGCCAGCACGGCGCGGAAGTCGGCAAGAGGGGCGGCAAGCGCGGCGTGATCGGCGTCCGCATGCTGGCCGCTGCTCCGTCCGACATCTTCGGACAGTCCCGCTAGCCGGCGGGATGGGCGCGGCCTGGACGCTTGGACACTTACAGGGCCAGTTGCACAAACCTTCCCAACACACGCATGGGGAGAGTTGCTGCAATCAGCTCTCAAAGCGTCCAAGCGTCCACCTGCCCCGCTGGCGCGCGCCGGTCGGTTGCGACGGCTGACGTGGTGACTCGCTCCGCGCAAAAGCTCTGACCAGCCATGCGGGAGTTTTTCCTCCCTGCCGGTCCTGGTGGAGCAAGGAAGGGGGTACCCGCCTGGGGGTGGCCAGGCAGGGGCCCCCTCGCTCTGTTGCTCTGGCGCGGCAGGGAGGGAAAAGACTCGTCCGGCTGATCGGAGCGTTTGCGCGGGACCTGATCCGCAGTGCCTTGCGCGCTCCCTGAGCCTGGATACGGGGGTGTGTCAATCTCTGGGCGTTCCGCACTCCCGGACCCGGCCCCCAGGCACACGCACACGCCCTGAACTCCGAGGGGGTGGGGTGGCGTGACTCCCTGCACGGACGTATCGGGACGCCGGGGGGTGGGTCAATCTCTAGGTGCATCGGCGCTGGGGACCCGGCCCCCATGCCCGCGCACGTCGCCGCGAAATAGAGACCGGGGGGTATGCCTGGCTGCGCCGTGACGGTGGGTCACTCTCGCAAGGCGTCTCAGAAACGATGGTTTGTGAGACGGTCGGCGAACGGGGTCCGGAAGGGGTGGTTAAGCGTTCAAAACCCGTCTCAAAACCTCTCTGGAACCCCTAGTGTTTTGAGACGAGTTCTGAGACGATCGGGGTATGACGACGAACAAGACCACCGGCCACCTGATCGGCTACGCCCGAGTCTCCACCGATGACCAGGAAGCCCAGCTCCAGCTTGACGCCCTGACGGACGCGGGCTGCTCCCGGATCTTCACGGACAAGGCGAGCGGGAAGAGCACCGACCGGCCGGAGCTTGCCGCCGTCCTGGACTACGTCCGCCCCGGGGACACCCTGTGCGTGTGGAAGCTGGACCGGTTCGCCCGGTCGCTGATCGACCTGGTGTCGATGGTGGACGCGCTGTCGGCCCGGGGGATCGGCTTCAAGGTGTTGACGGGGGCCCTGGCGAGCATCGACCCGAACACGCCGGACGGGCGGCTCATGCTCCAAGTAGTGGGCGCCATGGCCGAGTTCGAGCGGTCCCTGATCAAGGAACGCACTCAGGCGGGGTTGGACGCTGCTAAGGCGCAGGGTCGGACCGGTGGCCGCCCCACGGTGATCAATGACGACAAGCTGACGATAGCCCGTGCCCGCAAGGCGAAGGGCGAGAGCGTGACCGCGATTGCGAAGACTCTGGGAATCTCCAGGGCCACGCTGTACCGCCACCTTGAGGACGGCCAGTCATAGCCGCCACGCATGCCCTGGGAGCCGTCTGCCCGCCGTGGGTGGACGGCATTCTGCTGTGCCCGGCACCGGGTTCGAAGATGCAGCGAGACAACGGGATGGCCGCATCCCCCTCTCGCTGCCCTGCTCGTGCACCACGCACCCTTCTCGGAGGTGGCCGCAGATCAAGGCCAAGACCGACAGGTACTTCGCTCATCAGCGGCTGATGTTCTGATTCTGTCTGTGCAGCATAGTCGACCTGGATGGCTGCGGATTATGAATTGCGCACGCTGCTAGCGAAGGAATCTAGGTGCAATTTCAACGAATCTCGCAGCCTGGCCAGGTTCTCATGAGATTTTACTGGGTCGACGAAGTACGACCATGAAGCGAGCGCCATAGAGATAGCCATCGTTACATGCCGCAGTTGGCCAAATATCGTCGCAGTTCCGTTGGACGTGAATAGCATTATGTCCGCTTCTGCCGCAGCCAAGGCCGAAAGGGAACTGCCCGCCGCCTCCCATACGCCATCAAGTAGTTCTTCCGAACTTGCCGGTTCCCTGAGTACAAACAGCTGGCCAATCAGGTCCTTTGAGGTCTTGTAGATGCTCCGATAAGCGTCCGCCGTCAGGACTTTTCGCTCTGCGACTGAGAAATTAATCCCACCGTTCACTGTCCCTGCCTGCACAGTGGTTCCATCGAACTGGCCACCGTTAATCGTGTTCTCGCTCGTGCCCCTCCCCAAAGTGCGTATCTCAGGGTAGAGGCGGAACGGCCACGGGCGCGGGGCGTTCCAGAAGTTCCCAACCTTGCTGCCCCGCGATCCCGGCCCCAGCTCGCTGCACGCTCGCTAGGTGGAGGCTCGTTTTTTGATCTCACTCTTCCGGTTGCACGCTGTAGCGGCCCCGGGCTTCGTCCGAAGTGGACTTATCCAGAAGCCGAAGCTCCCACGGCCCGGAGTTCACATCGAACTCCTTGCCGAAGCCGACCCACTTGCCAGCCATGCGGCGCCCGGTGGGGTCGACCAGAAGCTGAATGGCGCCGTGGTAACGGGCTCCCTGGTAGTAGCCGTCCTGCGCGGTCTGTTCCACCCATGTGCCGGTGGCCACGTTCCGATCAATGGTGAGGTCGAGTGAGAGCGACGAATCCGCCGATGACGAGGCGCCCGCCAACGAGGTGCCGCTGATCCGATTCCCGTGCTGAGACAGTACGACGTGGTGTTGGCCAGTGAAGGTGTCGTCTCGGCTGCTGCTGTAGAACTCGTACCGGCTGAGCCAAACTCCTGAGAATTCCTCACTTGTCGGCCCGGGAGCTTCCTGCGCTGGCACGCCCAGCCTGTCGCTCGTCATGTCGTGTCCTCCTGTGGTGTCCTCGCTGACCCTGGGCGGTAGGTGTGGTGACTCGAAGCCGAGGCGATCGGGAGGGAGTTGGGTGACGGCTTCAAGGGCACGGACGTAGACGGGGCGAGGGGACCGCACCTCGCCGGACTCCCAGCGCTGGACGAGCCGCTTGCTAGCGTCGTTCGGTTCACCCTGCTCGGACCCCGCCGTTCGTAAGCGCTTCGCGAACTCATCCTGGCTGAGGCGCAGGCTGAGGCGGACTGCTCGCAGTGTCGCGTTCGGCGTCGTCATGTTCTCCAACATAGGCCCACGGTCGGTGAAACGACACCGAAATGACGTCTTGTCGGGACGTCTGATCGACGCCTTGGCGCCGTCGCAACGGCTCCCTCCGCCAGGGGACTATCAGGTCGTTCGCAAGCGCGAGTCCGAAGGCGGAAGGGGCCAAGCCGTGGCCATGACCTACGACGAGTACAAGGCTCAGCGGCGTGCGCAGTCGCCGGCTCGGCGGGCACTCGATGACTACGATCCGGAGGCGGTGGCGCGGATGACTGCGCGTGGTGTGCCGAGCGGTTGGCCGTTCTGCGAGTGCGAGGCGCCCACTTGCCCTGACCGTGGGGCGATGTGAGGTGGCTCCCCCAGGGCGACGCCCGACGCGCTCCGGGGCTGGCCGTGACGTCGTGGCTGCGACGGTCGTCGTTCTCGTCATCGCTGCTGCACTGTCCTGGCTGGTTTCCCTGCCGCTTCGTGATGGGCCGTCGGGTACTCGCTGGCTGGTCGCTCTGATGATCTTTGCCGCTGGTGCCATGGCGGGGATCTCTGGCTCTGAGCCGATCATCCGCCGTGCCGCGCAGCACCGGGCCAGGAAGGCAAGGCAGAGATGAACGTTATCTGTGAGCCCGTTCCCTTGCCGCCCCGGCATCAGTGGCGCTTTGGTCGGTGCGTCTGCTGCGACCGCCCGACCCTGGTAGCCCCAGGGGCACAGATCCCTTCGGGCGACGGGCACGCGGTTACCCTGCCGTACTGCGTGGTGGGCTTCGAGCGGATCAACCGCTACGTCCGTCGGCTGCGGCTTCGTGACGCGATGCGCGAGCACGAGAGTGGGGCTGCTGCGTGAGCTGGCTGGAGACGGACGACGGCACGGTGGTCGAACTACCCGGATCGCGCTGCGGGCCGGTCTACCGGGCGTTCTACGACCCCGACGAGCCGCCCGAAGAGCCTGACCCGCCCCCGGCCTGCTGACAGGCCCCACAGACCCCCGCTCCGGCCGCCTGGGGAAGTGCGACGGCTGGAGCGGGTCCGCAAGAGCACGACGGGCCGGGGAACCCCCCGGAACGAGCCACAATCGGGAGGACGAACGATGCCCGCATGGGTTCTGTACGCCGACGGAGGCAAGCACGGCGGGGGCTCCGGCTCCGGGACGGGTGGCAGCCAGCAGGATGACAGCAACAGCGGCAACAAGCACGGCGGTGGCGGCAGTTCGGAGGGCGGCAACACCTCCGACGGCCAGGGCCCGGCGGACGGCAAGTAGTCGATGAGCGACAAGCACGTAGCGGAGGCTGGTCGTACCCGGCTGGCCTCCGCGCTCATCGCGAACGGTTCCCTGGCCTCCGACTGGCTGCCCGCCTACGACGCGGTACCCCGTCACCTGTTCGTCCCTGACGTGGTCTGGCCCGGCCAGGCCGACGGAGTGCGCCAGGGCGAGGCCATCGATCGGCGGACCGATCCGGTCGGCTGGTGGGATGCGGTCTACTCGGACATCCCGCTGACGACCCAGTGGGACAACGGGGACCACGAGGGGCCCGAGCGGGGCACCACGCCCACAACGTCCAACTCCATGCCGACAATGGTGTTCTCCATGCTCGCCGCACTGGGCATTGACGACGGACATCGGGTGCTGGAGATCGGCACGGGGACCGGATGGACGGCCGCCCTGCTGGCGCACCGTCTCGGCTCCCACAACGTCGTCACGGTTGAGGTGGACCCGAACAGCGCGGCGTCAGCTCAACGTCGTCTCGTGGCGGCGGGGTACGCGCCCCTGACCGTCGTCGGTGACGGATCCAACGGCTTCGCTGAAGCGGGCCCGTACCAGTGGGTGAGCGCCACCTGTTCCGTGGGCGAGATCCCGCTCGCCTGGCTTGAGCAGACCCGGCCCGGTGGGACCATTCTGGCGCCGTGGGGGCCGGAGTACGGCGGAGAGGCGCTGGTCCGGCTCACGGTCGCGGAGGACGGTACGGCGAGTGGCCCGTTCATCGGGTCGTCCGCGTTCATGCGGCTGAGGCAGCAGCGTACCGACCGGCCGAACAGTCTCGCCTACCTTTCGGGCCCCTGGCCGGCTGACGGGGTGAAGTCGTCGACCCGGCTTTCCCCGGACGAGATCGGCGGGTGGTTGGCCATGTTCGCTATCGGGGTGCAGGTGCCCGAGGTGTTCCCGCTGGTGGAACGTTACGACGACGGCTCGTACACGCTGTGGCTCCATGACACGGCCGTCACATCATGGGCAACCGTCGACTGGGAGCCGAACCGGACGGAGTACGAGGTTGTGCAGTCCGGGCCCCGGCAACTTTGGGACGAGGTCGCTGCCGCCTGGCAGTGGTGGGACACGCAGGGCCGTCCCGGCTTCGACAGGTTCGGCCTGACCGTCACCCCAGCCGGTCAGACAGTCTGGCTGGACGACCCGACGAATCCGGTACCCGTTCGGAGGTGACTCGCTGGACAGCCCCGGTTGCCCGCACACCCGTGCCGGTCGGCCGGGGCCTTTGCATTGCCTACGCTGGCCGCATGACTGACGAGCCGACTGAGACGCCCGTACAATGTGTAAGAGTTCTCCTCGCCGAGGACCAGGGGATGGTGCGCGAGGCGCTGGCGGCGCTGCTCGGGCTGGAGGACGACATCGAGGTCGTCGCCCAGGTGGCGCGCGGGGACGAGGTGGTGGACGCGGTGCTGGCCCACGACGTCCAGGTGGCCGTGCTCGACATCGAGATGCCGGGGCTGACCGGGATCGAGGCGGCGGCGCTGCTGCGCGAGCGCAGTCCGGCCACGAAGATCGTCATCGCCACCACCTTCGGCCGTCCCGGCTACCTGCGGCGCGCGATGGAGTCCGGCGCCCACGCCTTCCTGGTCAAGGACGCGCCGGCCGCCGAACTGGCCGAGGCGGTCCGCCGGGTGCTGCGCGGCGAGCGGGTGATCGACCCGACGCTGGCCGCCGCCGCGCTGGCCGAGGGGGCGAACCCGCTGACCGGACGGGAGCGGGACGTGCTGGCGCTGGCCGCCGACGGCTCCGTCAACGCCGACCTGGCGCGCCGGCTGCACCTGTCGGAGGGGACGGTGCGCAACTACCTCTCGATGGCCATCCAGAAGACCGGCGCGCGCAACCGCGCCGAGGCGGTGCGGGTCGCGCGGGAGAAGGGCTGGCTCTGAGCGGGGGTCGGGCCGGCGCTGAACGGGGGCGGGCGCGCTGTCGGGTCGGGGCTCGGTGTCAGTTGAGCCGGTGCCAGTTGAGCCGGTGTCAGTTGAGCCGGTGCCGGGCCGACCGGGCCTCCTGGCGGACCTTGCCGGCGGAGTCCGGGTCGAAGGCGTCCAGGATCTCGGCGTAGGCGTCCATCTCGGCCGCGCCGGCCAGGAAGTCCCCGGTGCGGACCAGGAGTTCGGCCCGTTCCAGGCGCAGCTGGGCGGGGTGCCGCGGGAGCAGCAGGGAGAGCTCGGTGGCCCAGAGCTGAGTCCGGGCATGCTCGGGGCGTTCCGCCGCCCAGCCGCGGATGTTGCCGAGCACCCGCAGTGTGAGGTCCAGCGGCTGCGCCGGGACGAGCAGTTCGGGCGAGAAACGGTGCCCGGCGGCGGTCACCAGGGCGGTCGCGTCCGAGGCGGAGAGCAGCCGGCCGCCGTGGAACGGGTCGGCCAGCACGTACTCCTCGGCGGCGGCCGGGCCGCCGACCGCGACCACGAAGTGGCCCGGCAGCGCCACCCCGTGGACGTTCAGCCCGGCCCGGGCGGCCACCGCTGTCCAGACCAGCGACAGCATGATCGGCAGGCCGCGCCGGCGCCGCAGCACGTCCGGCAGCAGCGAGGACTCCAGGCGGCGGTAGTCGGACGGCTGCCCGTGGAACCGCTCGCGCCCGCCGAGTACGGCGGCCAGCAGCGCGGCCGTCTCCCGGGCGCCGGCCGGGGAGCGCTCGGCCACCGCGAGTCGCACCGCGGCCGCGTGCCGGTCCAGCGCGGCCTGGCAGGCGGCCAGCAGCGCGTCCAGGGTCGGGGCCGGTTCGAGCCGGCCGTCCTCGGTGTAGCCGGGGTCGGCCAGGGTGTGCTCGGCGGCGGCGAGCAGGCAGAGCAGCACCGGATCGGGCTGCTCTGACCTGGCTTCGGTACGGAAACGGGCTCTGCTCTGCTCGGTCACGGTGACTGCGGCGGCTTTCGTGCGTGACGGTCTGCGCTACGGCGGGGTGGTGCGGTTCTGCGGTTCTGCGGCTTTGCGGCGGTGCGGTTCTGCGATGGTGCGGTCTTGCGGTGCGCTGCACGGCGCTGTCCTGCGGTGCGGTCCTGCCTGCGGTCTCACGGTGCGCTTCCACGGCGCGGCTTCATGGTGCGGTCCTACGGGTGCGGTCCTACGGTGCGGCGGTCGGCCGCGCTGCCGGCCTGCCGCGCCGGGAGGCTACGGCAGGGTGCTATGGCTGGGGAAGACGGGCGTAGTGGTAAGTGTGACTGGTCGTGAAGCCGAGTCCGTCATAGAGCTCGATCGCACCGCTGTTCTCCGCCTCCACCTGCAGGTAGGCGCCGCTCGCGCCCTCCTCGGCGGCGCGGGCCGCGAGCACGGCCATCACCGTGGTCGCCAGGCCCCGGCGGCGGGCGGCCGGCTGCACCTCGACGGCGCCGAAGCAGGCCCATGGTCCGTCGATGACGCACCGTCCGATCGCCAGCGGCGGGTCGGCCGGGTCGGCGGCGGGGACACTGGCGAACCAGACCGACGGTCCGCCGTGCAGCACCTGGTGCGCGGCCCGGTCGGCGGCCGGGTCGCCGCTGACCCGCCGGTAGACGGACATCCAGGCGGGCCCGGCGGTGCGCGACAGCCGGACGTCCTCCGGGGTCCGGCCGAGCTTCGCCAAGGGGGCGAGCGGAGCGGTGCGGACCAGGGTGGGGCTGAAGCCTGCGCCGAGCTTCGCCAGCTCCCCGCTCAGGTCCGCCGGCGAGCCGGGCGCGACGACCTCGACCCAGGCGGGCAGCCCGCGGGCCGCGTACCACTCCTGGACGTGCGCCAGCGCCTGCGGCAGCGGCCGGCCGGGGTCGCCGAGCGCCTGCACGGAGTTGGCCCGGCGGGTGAAGCCGGCCGAGGCGCGCAGCGTCCACTCGCCGAGCGGGACCTGCTCGACGGCGGGCCAGCCGCGGGCGGCGATCCGCTGCAGCTCGGCCGGGTCCACCGGCGGCGGGGTCACCCGGCGGGCCGGGAAGAGCGGCACCACCTTGCCCGCCACCAGGACGTTCACCGGGATCTCGGCGACCGAGTTGTCCCGGCGGACCACGGTCAGCACGTGGTCGTTCCACGATGTGAGCACTCCGATCACATCACGGAAAACCGGCCGTCCCGTGGCGGCGTCCCGCAGCTCGTCCAACAGCCGGACCGAGACGCGTCGTCCCACGTCAGAGCGGTCTATCCGGACCTCTGGACGGACATCCATGGGGCCTTCCGAGCGCCTCAAGCCAACCTCCTGTGCATTTGTGGTCCCTGACCCGCGATACTAGGGCGGGCATCGACGACGCCGCGCTCACCCGCGCACGCGAGCAAACACTTTGGGGCGGCCAGCCCTTCCGAGGAGGAACGACAGCGTGACCTACGTCATCGCGCAGCCTTGTGTCGACGTCAAGGACAAGGCGTGCATCGAAGAGTGCCCGGTTGACTGCATCTACGAGGGGGCCCGCTCCCTCTACATCCACCCGGATGAGTGCGTCGACTGCGGTGCGTGTGAGCCGGTCTGCCCGGTCGAAGCGATCTTCTACGAGGACGACACTCCGGAGGAGTGGAAGGACTACTACAAGGCGAACGTCGAGTTCTTCGACGACCTGGGCTCGCCCGGTGGCGCCTCGAAGCTGGGCCTGATCGAGCGGGACCACCCCTTCATCGCGGCCCTGTCGCCCCAGAACCAGGACCAGCACTGACGATCGGCGGCAGCTGAGCTGTGAGCACCACCAACGATGCTGTGCGCGCGCCGTTCCCGGGTCACCCGGGAGCGGCGCGCCGCGTCTCCGACCTCCTCCCGGTCTTTCCCTGGGACAAGTTGGAGCCGTACAAGGCGACCGCGCTCGCGCACCCGGACGGGCTGTGCGACTTCTCGGTCGGGACGCCGGTCGACCCGGTGCCCGAACTGATCCAGAAGGCGCTGGCGGCCTCGACCGACACCCCCGGATACCCCACCGTCTGGGGACCGCTGGAGCTGCGCGAGGCGATCGCCGGCTGGCTGCGGCACCGCACCGGGGCCGAGATCGGTCCGCAGGCGGTGCTGCCGACCATCGGCTCCAAGGAGCTGGTGGCCTGGCTGCCCGGCCAGTTGGGGCTCGGGCCGGGGGACCAGGTGGCCTACCCGCGCCTGGCCTACCCGACCTACGAGGTCGGCGCCCGGCTCTGCGGGGCCGAACCGGTCGAGTACGAGGACGTGGCCGAGCTGGACCCGGCGCGGGTCCGGCTGCTCTGGCTCAACTCGCCCTCCAACCCGACCGGCCGGGTGCTGACGGCCGATCAGCTGCGGCGCGCGGTCGAATGGGCCCGCGAGCACCGGGTGCTGCTGGTCAGCGACGAGTGCTACCTGGAGCTGGGCTGGGAGGCCGAACCGGTTTCGGTGCTGCGCCCGGACGTGTGCGGAGGCTCGCACGAGGGGCTGCTGGCCGTGCACTCGCTCTCCAAGCGGTCCAACTTGGCCGGATACCGCGCCTCCTTCGTGGCGGGCGACCCGGTGGTGGTCCAGGAGCTGCTGGGGATCCGCAAGCACGGCGGGATGATCGTGCCGGCCCCGGTGCAGGCGGCGATCGTCGCTGCGCTGGGCGACGACGCGCACGTGGTCGAGCAGCGCGCGCGGTACGCGGCGCGGCGCGCGGCGCTGCGGGTGGCGCTGGAGGGGTACGGCCTGCGGATCGAGCACTCGGAGGCGAGCCTTTACCTCTGGGCGACCCGGGACGAGCCCTGCTGGGACACTGTGGCCGACCTGGCGCGGCTGGGCATCCTGGTGGCGCCGGGCGACTTCTACGGGCCGGCGGGGGCGCGGTTCGTCCGGGTGGCCTTCACGGCCACGGACGAGCGGGTCGCCTCGGCGGTGGCGCGGCTGGCGGCCGCGGCGGGCTGAGCGGGGCCCTGGCCCGAGGCGGGGCCTGAACCCGAGGCGGGGTAGGAAGAGCGTGGATCGCTCTTCCTACCCCGCCTCGGGTGTCTCTGTGTCTGTGTCTGTGTCGCTGTTGCTGTCGGGCTGACGGTGGTCAGCTGACCGTCTTCGGGTGACGGAGAGCAGTTGACGGACGACAGCTGACGGAGGGCAGGTAACGGACGACGGTCGACAGAGAGCCGATATCAGCTGACAGATATCAGATTCTGTCAGCTGATACTTGTCGGACGCTGTTCGTCAGCTGACAGACGGCATGTGCTGCAGTGTCCCGGTCACGCTGCCCATCGTCCCGGTGGCGCTCCCCAGGTCGGGCAGCTCGCCGAGGCGGTTGGCGCTGTCGCCCGTGCCGTTGCCCAGCTGGTCCAGGTGCAGGGCGTCGGCGGCCGGGAGCGCGCTGGTCAGGTGCCCCGTCGCGGGCAGGCCCTGGGTCAGCGGAGCGGCGGCGGGCAGCGCGCCGCCGAGGTTGCCGGCGGCCGGCAGGGCGCCGGTGAGGTTGTCCGTGGCGGGCAGCCCCTGGGTGAGCGACCCCGTGGCCGGCAGCCCCTGGGTCAGTGAGCCGGTGGCGGGCAGGGCGCCGGTGAGGTTGCCGGTGGCGGGCAGGCCCTGGGCGAGGGGTCCGGCGGCGGGCAGCGCGCCGAGGCGGTCGGTGGCCGGCAGGGCGCCCGACAGGCTGCTGGTGGCGGGGATCGCGCCGGCCAGCTGCGTGGTGGCCCCCACCGGGTTGCTCACGGTGTCGGCGTTCACGACCTTGTCCACCCCGCTCACGCTCGGCGTGCCCGGCAGCGAGGAGGGCGCCAGCGGCGGCATCGAGCGGGGCGCGCCCCCGCCGGCCAGCGCGCCGTCCAGCGGACCGGCCAGGGTGCCGGTGGTGGCCGTGGTGGATCCGGCCTGCTGGCCGAGGTCGCCGACGGTCCGGCTGGTCTCCGGCAGCGCCGTCCCGGCTGTCGCCCCCGTGGCGTCGAAGGCGGCCGGGACGGCGGTCCCGAGCGCCACCGCGCTGGTCTTGCCGAGCGCCTCGCCCACCTGGTGCGTCTCGCCCTTCACGGTGGTGGCCGAGGTGACACCGTCCAGCCGGCTGACGCCGGAGGCGAGGTCGGTGTGCTGCGGCACCAGCTCGGTGGCGCTGGCCGCTCCGGCGGCGAGCAGCGGGGTGGCCCCGGCTGCGACGAGCAGTGCGGCCTGGGCGATCCGGCGTGTGAGGGGGAGGGACATGGTGCTCCTAAAAGCGCGAGGACAGGGCGGGCCCGCCGGGGCGGACGCCGTGACTACCGCTTGAGGAGCGAGAAGGTTTCGGCCGGGAAAGGTAAAGACTCCCTAAAGATCGCATGATCCTTTTTCTGGCATCCAGGACATTTCGGCACCCGGTCGGCTCTCCGAGGAAACGTCACTTCCCTTGCCCCGCACGGAGAGCGCCCCGCGCCGTCGAGTACTCCCCGGAGAACCCCGGGGCAGCCGCCGGACCCGTGCGGGCGTCCAGCCGTCTTGACCGTGTTCACCCGTCCGGAGGTCTCCCGGGAGGGCGTTCGTCAACCTGAGGTGACGCCCGCTCGGCGCTCGGCCCTCAGTGCCCGCCCGCTCGGCCCTCAGCGCCCGCCCGCCCAGCGCCCGCCCGCTCAGTGCTTGGCCGCGCCGGGCATGCCGAGCGTCAGCAGCACGTGGTCGGTCGCGGTCATCTCCGACTGGGCCTTCCAGCCGTCCGCGGAGTGGTCGACCCGCCAGATCTTGCCGTTGTACGACACCGTCCCGATCCCCAGCTCCTGCGCGTGCGCCACGGCCCAGTGCGCCACCGCCCAGCCGCTCTGCAGCTGGGCCTGCGGGCCCGCGTCGGTGCTCGCCGAGGCGTCCGGGGTGAGCGTCATGCCGGGCCCGGTACCGCTCGGGGCGCCGGTCGAGCCGGTGCTCTTCGAGGTGACGGCGGCCGCGGTGACCGCGCGCCCGAACTCCCGTCGCACCCGGTCGGTCACCTGCTGCGCGTTCCCGGCCGTCGCCGATGCCGATGCCGAAGTGGAAGCCGCCGAGGCGGGCGAGGCGGTGGAGCCGGTGGCCGGGTCCGGCGTGCTGAACTGGTGCACCGTGCAGCTGAAGACGGCCGGGGTCCGGCCGGTCAGCGCCGAGGAGAGCAGCGAAGCCTGCGCCTCGTGCTTGGCGTACGCGCCGGGGTACCCGCTCTTCTGCACGTCCTGGGCGGCCTCGGTGAGCGGCAGCCTGGCGTAGCCGGGCACCTGCACCAGCGCGTCGAGGAACTTGTTGGTGGTGTACACCGGGTCCTGGATCTGCACTGCGGTGCCCCAGCCCTGCGAGGGCCGCTGCTGGAAGAGGCCGACCGAGTCCCGGTCGCCGCCCTCCAGGTTGCGCAGCTTGGACTCCTGCAGCGAGGTGGCCAGCGCGATGGTCAGCGCCCGCTCGGGGAGCCCGCGGGCGATCGTGACGGCCGCGATGGTCGACGCGTTGGAACCCTGTTCGATGTCCATGGTGAGGGGCTTGCCGGTCGACGGGGTCAGCGTGCACCCCTCCGCCTGCAGTACGGCCGGCCGGCGGTTCCACAGGATCAGGCCCGCGACCACGGCCGTGGCCAGGAGAAGCAGGGCCAGCACCCAGCGCAACGGCCGACGCCGACGACGGGTCGTCTCGTACCCGGCCACCGCAACCCCTCTCACCTGTTGATGTCTCCGCACACCGTACCGAGTGCCAGTACCGGTCTCCGGCACCACCCACAGGGACGGCGGCGGGGCCCGGTCCGGTTGCGGGCGCCCGCCGGCCGGCCGGTCCGCCGGCCACCGGCCAAGCGGAGAGCGACGCTACGCTTGGCCACCATGAGCAGCCCGAACAGCGACCGGCCCGCCCTCGACCTCACCCTGGACGGCGGCGCGCTCACCGCGCGGCTCGTCGACTTCCCCTCCGTCAGCGGGGACGAGCAGGCGCTGGCAGACGCCGTGGAGGCGGCCCTGCGCGGCTACCCCCACCTGACCGTGGACCGGTACGGCAACAACGTGGTGGCCCGCACCTTCCTCGGCCGCGCCGAGCGGGTGCTGATCGCCGGTCACCTGGACACCGTGCCGATCGCCGACAACCTGCCCTCGCACGTCGAGGGCGACCTGCTCTACGGCTGCGGCACCTCGGACATGAAGTCGGGCGTCGCCGTGCAGCTGCGGCTGGCCGCCACCCTGCCGGACCCCAACCACGACCTCACCTTCGTCTTCTACGACTGCGAGGAGATCGAGGCCACCCGCAACGGGCTCGGCCACCTGGCCCGGGAGCGCCCCGACTGGCTGGCGGCCGACTTCGCGGTGCTGATGGAGCCGAGCGGCGCGATGGTCGAGGGCGGCTGCCAGGGCACCCTGCGGGTGCAGATCCGGCTGACCGGCGTGCGCGCCCACGCGGCCCGCAGCTGGCTCGGCGACAACGCCGTCCACCACGCGGCCGAGGTGCTCGGCCGGCTCGCCGCGTACCGGCCGCGCCGGGTGGAGATCGACGGGCTGGAGTACCGCGAGGGCCTCAACGCGGTCGACATCCGCGGCGGGGTGGCCGGCAACGTGATCCCCGACGAGTGCGTGGTGACCGTCAACTTCCGCTACGCGCCGGACCGCAGCGAGGCCGAGGCCGAGGCGCATGTCCGCGAGGTCTTCGCCGGCTTCCCGGTCGAGGTCACCGACTCCGCCCCGGGCGCGCTGCCGGGGCTCTCCCAGCCGGCCGCGCAGGCCTTCCTGGCGGCCACCGGCGGCGCCGCCCGGGCCAAGTACGGCTGGACGGACGTGGCCCGGTTCAGCGCGCTGGGCGTGCCGGCCGTCAACTACGGCCCCGGCGACCCGAACCTGGCCCACAAGCGCGAGGAGCACTGCTCGCTGGCCGCGATCGCCGAGTGCGAGCAGCGCCTGCGCGACTGGCTGACCGGCTGACGCACCGGCTGGGCCCAGCCCGCCACCCGGGCCCAGCTCGACCCGGCCCCAGCTCGACCCGGGCCCGACCCACCACCCGGGCCCGACCCACCACCCGGGCCCGACCCACCACCCCGGCCCGACCCACCACCCGGCCCCGACCCACCACCCCGGCCCGACGCACCACCCGGCCCCGACCCACCACCCCGGCCCGGCCCGCCGACCGTTCCCCGCCCGGTCACCTGACCGACCGCCCGCCGTTCCCCGCGATCCGGGTCCGGCGGGCGTAGGGTTTCGTCATGACAGGGACATCAGCGCAGGACGGCGCAGACGGACGGCACTTCGGCCACGGGCCGGAGTTGGTGGAGAGCCCGGACCCGGGTGCGGAGCAGCGGCGCAAGCGGGTGCCGGAGAAGCGGAAGGGCCCGGTGCTGCTGCGCCGGGACCAGGTGGGTACCGGGACCACGGACCAGCGTCTGCTGGACACCACCGGCCCCACCGACTGGCTGCACACCGACCCGTGGCGGGTCTGGCGGATCACCTCGGAGTTCGTCGAGGGCTTCGGCACGCTCGCCGAACTCCCGCCCGCGATCAGCGTCTTCGGCTCCGCGCGGACGAACGTCGACTCGCCGGAGTACGCCGCGGGGGTGGCCATCGGCCGGGCCCTGGTGGAGGCCGGCTACGCGGTGATCACCGGCGGCGGCCCCGGCGCGATGGAGGCGGCCAACCGCGGCGCCTCCGAGGCGGGCGGGCTGAGCGTCGGCCTCGGCATCGAGCTGCCGTTCGAGCAGGGGCTCAACGACTTCGTCGACCTGGGCCTGAACTTCCGGTACTTCTTCGTCCGCAAGACGATGTTCGTGAAGTACGCGCAGGGCTTCGTGGTGCTGCCCGGCGGCCTCGGCACGCTGGACGAGCTCTTCGAGGCGCTGACCCTGGTGCAGACCAAGAAGGTCACCCGGTTCCCGGTGATCCTCTTCGGCAGCGCCTACTGGAGTGGCCTGGTGGCCTGGCTGCGGGACACCCTGGTCGCCCAGGGTAAGGCCTCGCCCGCCGACCTGGAGCTGTTCCACGTGACGGACGAGGTGGACGAGGTGATGAAGATCCTGGCGGACAGCCGCCGCCCCAACGGGGAGATCTGAGGGTCCGTCCGGTCCTCAGGCCAGTCCCCGGCGGGCCACCGCCGGGGGCCGGGTGCCGCGGATCGAGGCGACCATGTCCAGCACCTGGCGGGTCTCGGCCACCTGGTGCGCCCGGTAGATCCGGGCGCCCAGCCAGGCCGAGACGGCGGTGGTGGCCAGCGTGCCGAGCAGCCGCTCGTCGACCGGCTTGTCGAGCGTCTCGCCGACGAAGTCCTTGTTGGAGAGCGAGACCAGCACCGGGAACCCGGTCGCGGTCATCTCCGGCAGCCGCCGGGTGGCCTCCAGCGAGTGCCGGGTGTTCTTGCCGAAGTCGTGGCCCGGGTCGATGATCAGCGCGTCCCGCCGCACCCCGAGCGCGGCGGCCCGCTCGGCCAGCCCGAGGGTGACCTCCAGGATGTCGGCCATCACGTCGGCGTACCCGACCCGGTGCGGCCGGGTGCGCGGTTCGGCCCGGCCGGCGTGCGTGCAGACCAGCCCGACGTCGTGCCGCGCCGCCACCTCGGCGAGCTTCGGGTCCGCGCCGCCCCAGGCGTCGTTCAGCAGGTCCGCGCCCACCTCGCAGACGGCCTCGCCGACCTCGTGCCGCCAGGTGTCCACGCTGATCACGGCCTCGGGGTGGCGCTTGCGCAGCTCGGCCACGAACGGGACGGTACGGCGCAGCTCCTCCGCCACCGTCACCTCCTCGCCCGGCCCGGCCTTGACCCCGCCGATGTCCAGGATCGCCGCGCCCTCGGCCATCGCGCGGTCCGCGGCGGCGAAGGCGGCCTCGTCGGCGAAGGTGGCCCCGCGGTCGAAGAAGGAGTCCGGAGTGCGGTTGACGATGGCCATGACGACCAGCTCGTGGTCGCCGAATTCACGTGGTCCCAGCCGCAGTGCCACGAGATACTCCTCCGCTATCGATGCCGGGGCACCACCGGTGCGATGATGGGCCCCGGCCTTCCCAGGGACACCATGATCCCTCACACGGCCGCATACTCACGCGTCGGGAGGACAGCTCGTGTTCTGGGTGATCGTGGTGGCGATGGCCGTGGTGGTCGGCGGTGCCGCGCTGGTGGCGCTCGGTGGCGGCGGCTCGCTGCCGGAGGCGGTGCACGACCGGATCGCGGTGCGGCTGCCGCAGGAGCGGCCGCTGAGCCGCGCCGACGTGGACGAGATCCGGCTGCCGATGGCGGTACGCGGCTACCGGATGGACGAGGTGGACGACGTACTCGACCGGCTGGGCGCCGAACTCGCCTACCGCGATTCGCGGATCGCCGAGCTGGAGGCCGCCGTGGCGGTGCGCGAGGGCGTCCAGGCGGGCGCGGGGAGCCTGGCGCCGGTGCCCGGCTCCGAGCCGCTGCCGGGCCTGGAGGACTTCGCCGCACTGGACTTCGCCAAGGTGCCCGAGACCCGGCCGGCCGCCGTGCTGGACCAGGCGCCCGCCGACGCGCCGGCCGACGCCGTGCCCGACCCGGCGGAGCGCGGATGACCCTCCAGCCGGGCCCCGACGGCCTGCTGCGCTGCCCGTGGGGCGAGTCGGCGGACGACTACCGGCTCTACCACGACATCGAGTGGGGCCGGCCGGTGCACGGCGAGGACCCGCTGTTCGAGCGGATCAGCCTGGAGGCCTTCCAATCCGGCCTCTCCTGGATCACCATCCTGCGCCGCCGCGAGGGCTTCCGGGCCGCCTTCGCGGGCTTCCGGATCGCGGAGGTCGCCGAGTTCGGCCCGGCCGACGTCGAGCGGCTGCTGCAGGACACCGGCATCATCCGCAACCGGCTGAAGGTCGAGGCGACGCTCTCCAACGCCCGGGCCGCACAGGCCCTGGACGGCGGCCTGGACGAGCTCGTCTGGCGGTTCGCCGCCGACCCCGGCCGCCCGGCGCCCAGGACGCTGGGCGAGGTCCCGGCGGTCACCCCGGAGTCGACGGCGCTGGCCAAGGAGCTCAAGCGCAACGGCTTCAAGTTCGTCGGCCCGACCACCGCCTACGCGCTGATGCAGGCCTGCGGCCTGGTCAACGACCACCTGGCGGACTGCCACGCCCGTACGGCCTGACGGGCCGTCGGCCTGCCGGTACGGGCCCGCCCGTACGTACGCCTGACGGACCGTCGGCACCGGTCCGGCGGCCCGCCGCGCGCCCCGCCAGCGCGCCCTGACGGCCCGTCGCCCGGGGGCTTACCGTCCGACGTACTTCGGCTGCTCCTTGGCGACGAAGGCGCGCACCGCGATCCGGTGGTCCTCGCTGGCGCCGGCCAGGGTCTGCAGCTCGTCCTCCTTGTCCAGCGTCTCGCTCAGCGAGTGCGAGGCGCCGAAGTCCAGGGCGGCCTTGATCGCGCCGTACGCGACCGTCGGGCCCTGCGCCAGCCGCTGGGCGAACTCGCGTGCGGTCGCCGCCAGTTCGGCGGCCGGGACGACCTGGGTGGCGAGCCCGAGGGCGAGCGCCTCGGGGGCCTTGACGGTCCGGGGGAGCATCAGCAGCTCGGTGGCCCGGGCGTGGCCGACCAGCCGCGGCAGGGTCCAGGAGGCGCCCGAGTCCGCGGTGAGCGCCACCCCGGCGAACGAGGTGTTGAAGCCGGCCGTGTCGGCCACGATCCGGAAGTCGCAGGCGAAGGCGAGCGAGGCCCCGGCGCCGGCCGCCACCGCGCCGACCGCGGCCACCGTCGGCTTGCGCATCCCGGCCAGCGCCCGGACCAGCGGGTTGTAGTGCTCGGAGACCGTCTTCAGCGGCGGCTCGCCGGTCTCCTCGGCGCGCTTCAGCAGCCCGAGGTGCTCCTTGAGGTCCTGCCCGACGCAGAACGCCCGGTCGCCCGCGCCGGTGAGCAGCACCGCCCGCACCGCCGGGTCGCCGGCCGCCTCGATCACGGCGTCGCGCAGCGCGACCTTGGTGGGGACGTCCAGCGCGTTCATCGCCTCTGGCCGGTTGATGGTCAGGACGGCCAGCGCGCCGTCGAGCTCGTACACAACGGAGTCGGACATGGGTGAGGGCTCCCGTTCGATCGTGGTCGGACCCGGCTCAGCATGCCGGAGCGCGGCGGCGGGCGGGAGTGTGAGGAAGCGCACCTTTGGGCCGGACGCGCCCGGCCCGACATGCTTCGGCCGCCCGGCCGTACGACGCCCGGTGCGGGCAGGCGGGGCGCGGCATCTGATGGCTCTTCGCCCGGCCGGGTGATGGTACGTCTGAGCGGGAATCAGACGGTCTGTGCGGGTGTGGCCGCAGGTGCCTGGAGAGTGACGTTGGTCATCAGGGCGCCGTATGCGGGATAATGGCTTCCGATCAATCCGATCAATGCGTTCGATACCGGCGGTGGACGGACTGCTGGTACGTAGCTGAGCGGTTGCAGGAAGGGGAACGAGCATGGCGGCCATGAAGCCGCGGACGGGTGACGGCCCGCTCGAGGTCACCAAAGAGGGGCGGGGCATCATCATGCGAGTTCCGCTCGAAGGCGGCGGGCGCCTGGTGGTGGAGCTCACTCCGGACGAGGCAAGCGCCCTGGGTGACGCTCTTAAGCAGGCTGTCGGCTGACTCCAGCGCGAGGCTTGGCATCTCCCCCCGACACTGCGGGCAGATGCGTGCGGGGCCCGGATCCGGCTCGGTGGCGACACCGATCGGAACCGGGTCCCGCTTTCTCGTACGTGGTCCTTGTGGGCGCTCAGCGCTTGACGGCGCAGAGCAGCCCGTCGCTGACCGGCAGCAGGGCGGGCAGCAGCAGGTCGCTCTCCCGCACCGCCTGGAGCAGGTCGCGCACCGCGCGGGTGCGCGGGTCGTCCAGGCCGGGATCGGTCAGCCGGCCCTGCTGGAAGACGCCCTCGAAGCAGACCATCCCGCCGGGGCGCAGCAGCCGCAACGATTCTGCTAGATACGACTGCGATTCGGCGGCGTCGCCGTCGCAGAAGACCAGGTCGTACTGACCGTCCGCCAGCCGTGGCAGCACGTCCAGCGCCCGGCCGGGTATGAACCGGGCCCGGTTCGCCGCGAAACCCGCCGCCAGGTACGCCTCGCGCGCGAACTCCTGCCGGATCGGCTCCGGGTCCACGGTGGTGAGGATGCCGTCCGGCCGCATCCCGCGCAGCAGGTAGAGGCCGGACACCCCGGTGCCGGTGCCGATCTCCGCCACCGCCTTGGCGCCCAGCGCGGCCGCCAGCAGGCGCAGGCAGGCCCCGCCGCTCGGTCCGATCGCCCGTACGCCCGTGCGGGCCGCCTGGGCCCTGGCGTACGTCAGCACGGCATCCTCGCCGACGTAGGTGTCGGAGAGGGTCGCGGCCGCGGGCCCGAAATCGATGATGTGATCCCTCGGGAGTAGGGGTTGGGCTGGATGTCGATATTTCCAGCGACAGATTACTGGCCGGGCGGGAACCGCGTCCGGCGGCGGGCCGTTGGTCCCGATGAGAGTGCGCGCGACGGCTCGCGGAAGGAAGCACCGGGTCCGACAGCGCACCGGGCGCACTTTTATCCAGAACTGACGGGTGAGGTGGATATGGTGGTGGCCCTGCTGGGCAGAAGAGCCAACCGAGGAGGTGTGGCCGAGGGCGACGTCCCGCTGCGGCGGCATCTCCGCGGCACCGCGTCGGCCCGTACGCCGAAGCCCGTGATGAACCAGTCTGCGCACACCCCCCTGGACCAGTCGTCCGACGGCACCGCCGCCGAGCCCTCGGCCCCCGCCGCACTCGCGACCTTCGCCGAGGGACCCGACGCGCAGAGCTGGACGCCCCCGAGCTGGGAGGAGATCGTCGAGGCGCACAGCGCCCGCGTCTACCGCCTGGCCTACCGCCTGACGGGCAATCAGCACGACGCCGAGGACCTCACCCAGGAGGTCTTCGTCCGGGTCTTCCGCTCGCTGTCCACCTACACCCCCGGCACCTTCGAGGGCTGGCTGCACCGGATCACCACCAACCTCTTCCTGGACATGGTCCGCCGTCGCCAGCGGATCCGCTTCGACGCCCTCGCCGACGACGCCGCCGAGCGGCTCGCCAGCCGGGAGCCGAGCCCCGCCCAGCACTTCAGCGACACCCACTTCGACGCCGACATCCAGCAGGCGCTGGACACGCTGGCGCCCGAGTTCCGCGCGGCCGTGGTGCTCTGCGACATTGAGGGGCTCTCCTACGAGGAGATCGCGGCCACCCTGGGCGTCAAGCTCGGCACCGTGCGCAGCCGGATCCACCGCGGCCGTTCGCACCTGCGCGCCGCCCTCAAGCACCGCGCGCCGGGCTCCGTGCCCGGGCGGGTCCGCCGCGGCGGCGCCGAGCAGCTGGAGCCGGTGGCCGTGGCGGCCGGCGAGCCGGGCACCGGTGCGCCGGGTGGGAGCGGACGGAGGCGGTCGTGAGCGGCTCGGGCCGGTCGGACAGGACCACTGCCGCTGCCAAGGCGGCCGCGGCCCGGCAGAGCGCCGCCCCGGACGTTCCGGTGCTGCGGCCGATCGCGGTGCGCCAGGCGGAGCCGGCCGCCGTCGAGGAACACCATCTGGGCGAGCGGCTCACCGCCTACCTGGACGGCGAGCTGGGGCACGACGCGCGCGAGCGGGTGCAGGCGCACCTGGCCACCTGCGCGCAGTGCCTGGCCGAGGCGGACGAGGCGCGCGGCGTCAAGCAGCTGCTGACCCGCACCGAGGTGGCCGGTCCGTCCGCGCTGCTGATGTCCCGGCTGATGGCGGTCGCCGCCCTGCCGGACGACGAGCGGTCCGACCCGGGCCCCGGCAGCGGTCCCGGCCTGCCCGCGCCCACCCTCGGCGGCAGCCGGCTGACCGGCGGCTCCTTCGGTCGCGGCGCCGGCTCCTCGTTCGGCGCGGGCGCGCTGGGCGCGGACACCCCGCTGCCGGGGGTGGACCCGAGGGCCGGTCGCGGCCCCGACACCCGGCTGTGGCCGGGCCGTCGTGGTCCGGCCCGTTCGGTGGCGGCCCCGAGCCGGCCGGTAGCGGCGCCCCCGCTGTCGCGTCCCGGCGCCCCGCGCGGTCGGCGGCTGGTCTTCGCGGCCGCCGGCGCCTTCTCGGTGGCGGCGGTGGCGCTGGGCGGTTTCGGCAGCCTCGGCCTGGCCGCGGTGGCCGGTGACAGCCCGACGGACGACCAGCACGGCAGCACGGTGACCCCGCGGGTGCCCGTCGGCGCCCCGGTGATCCCGATGAACGCGCAGATCCCGGTCGACTTCCCGGTCTTCGCCCCCGGCGGCCGCCCGTACGACCTGCGCACGCCCGCCCCCTCGGCCTCCGCCACCGCCGCGCCGCACGTCGTCAACCCGGTCGCGAACGGTCGCCCACTGCCCTAGAACTCCGTCAGAGCTCCGTCCGGCTACCGCTCCCAGGTGGTCTTTACCACGGTTTCGCCTGGTGGTGGGTCACAGACCCGCCGGTGGCCATTACCCTGTAGGCAACCGGTGTCGCGGGCCGAACCGGGTCTGTCCTTCAGGAACTGGGAGCTTACGTGTTCTTTGACATAGGCCCACTCGAAATGGTCACCCTGGTCGTGATGGCGATCGTGATCTTCGGGCCGGACAAGCTTCCCAAGCTGATCCAGGACACCATGGGGTTCATCCGCAAGGTGCGCTCCTTCGCGGACAGCGCCAAGGACGACATCCGCAACGAGCTGGGCCCGGAGTTCAAGGACTTCGACTTCGAGGACCTCAACCCCAAGACCTTCGTCCGCAAGAGCCTGATGGGCGGCGACGAGGACCCGCTGGGGATGAAGGAACTGCGGGACAGCCTGGACCTGAAGTCGGTGCTGGACGACAAGGCACCCACCGCGGTCGCCACCGCCACCACGGCCGGCGGCAGCACGGTCAGCATGGTCAAGGCCTCCACCGGCGCGCCGCTGGAGGCGGGCGAGCGCCCGCCGTTCGACCCCGACGCCACCTGACGGCCACCCTCCGCGCCACGACACCCCGCCCGGCCACTGCGCCGGACGGGGCGGCGGCGGTTGCGCGGCTATTGTGCTGAGTGCCCTCGCGCGCGAGAGGGCACCAGGCAGTGTGGAGGAGGTCCGGGATGGACAGGACGAGCAGTGGTGCGGCGGGAGCGGTGACGGCGGGGGCCGAAGTGCCCGGACGGCGGACGGCCCCGGCCGGCGACCCGCTGGACCCGTATCTGGCCGCCGACTTCCCCTGGTACGGGCTGGACGACGGCTGGACCGGCCGCCGCTGGCTGCTCCAGGCCGGCGCCGGGGGCGTGCGCGCGGGCCGGCCGCAGCCGGTCGACTACGGCTCGCTCGGCCACGGCGACGAACTGCCCCGGCTGCACGAGGCCCGCGAGGCCGGCCGCTTCGCCGTGGTGGTCACCGTCGCCCGCCGCCCCGGGCGGCGCAGCGCGGACGGCACCGGCGTCCTGGAGGCGACCTCCACCTCCTCGGCGGCCTGGCTGGCCGGCTCCGGCCTGCTCGCCACCGCCCGCCCCGGCCAGCTGGACCGCGCGCTGCGCCAGGACTGGCTGGACCAGCAGACCACCCTGGCCTGGGACCTCGCGGACGACCTGGCCGGCCCCGGCTGGTCCCCGCTCACCCTCCCCGTCAACGGCCTGCCCCAGCCCTTCCGCTACCGCGAGTCCGCCTACGGCTGGGTCCTGGCCGGCGAGGCCCCCGGTGTCCTCCTCGGCGCCTACGGCCGCGGCATCAGCGCCTACGGCGCGGGCTTCAGCACCGTCCCCGACCTGGCAGCGGCCTACACCGGCACATGACGAAGGGGGCGCCCACCGGGCGCCCCCTTGATCGCACCGACGGTGCGTCAGAACTTGTTCTTCGGCGTCAGCCCCAGCGAGAGCCCCGAGAGGCCGCGCTGGCGGCCGCCGAGCTTGCCGGCGATGGTGCGCAGGGCGTTGGCGGCGGGGGAGTCGGGGGCGGCCAGGACGACGGGGGTGCCGTCGTCGCCGCCCTCGCGCAGGCGGACGTCGATCGGGATCGAGCCGAGGACCGGGACGGTGGCGCCGACCGAGCGGGTGAGGGCGTCGGCGACGGTCTGGCCGCCGCCGGTGCCGAAGACGTCGATCATCTCGTCGCAGTGCGGGCAGGGCATGCCGGACATGTTCTCGATCACGCCGACGATCTTCTGGTGCGTCTGCAGCGCGATGGTGCCGGCCCGCTCGGCCACCTCGGCGGCGGCCATCTGCGGGGTGGTGACGATCAGGATCTCGGCGTTCGGCACCAGCTGGGCCACCGAGATGGCGATGTCGCCGGTGCCCGGCGGCAGGTCCAGCAGCAGCACGTCGAGGTCGCCCCAGTAGACGTCGGCCAGGAACTGCTGCAGCGCGCGGTGCAGCATCGGGCCGCGCCAGACCACGGGGGCGTTGCCGGGGGTGAACATGCCGATCGAGATGACCTTCACGCCGTGCGCGGACGGCGGCATGATCATGTCCTGCACCTGGGTCGGGCGGCCCTGGACGCCCAGCATCCGCGGCACGCTGTGGCCGTAGATGTCGGCGTCCACCACGGCGACCTTCAGGCCGTCGGCGGCCATCGCGGCGGCCAGGTTGACGGTGACCGAGGACTTGCCGACGCCGCCCTTGCCGGAGGCGACCGCGTAGACCCGGGTCAGCGTGCCGGGCTTGGCGAACGGGATCTCCCGCTCGGGCGCGCCGCCGCGCAGCAGGCTGGAGAGCTCCTTGCGCTGCTCGTCGCTCATCACGTCGAGCTCGACCTCGACGCCGCTCACGCCGGGGATCCGGCCGACCGCGGTGGTCACCCGTTCGGTGATCGTCTCGCGCATCGGGCAGCCGGAGACGGTCAGGTAGACGGCGACGCGCACCGCGCCCCCGTCGGTGATCTCCACCGATTTCACCATGCCGAGATCGGTGATCGGGCGGTTGATCTCCGGGTCCTGCACGGTCGACAGCGCCTGGCGGACGGACTCCTCCGTCACACCGGTCGCGACCTCTGTCTCATTGGCCATGCCTTGATGGTACGGCGCGCCGCGAGGCCCGTTGACTGGCCGGTAGCGTGCCGCGGGTCACAGCAGATCGGAGGCCTCCCGGCGTTCCTCCAGCTCCTTGAGCAGGCCCTGCAGTTCGGAGCGGATGAAGTCGCGGGTGGCCACCTCGCCGAGCCCCTGGCGCAGCGCCGCCACCTCGCGGGTCAGGTACTCGGTGTCGGCGATGTTGCGGTCGCTGCGGGCCCGGTCCTGCTCCATGTTGACCCGGTCGCGGTCGTCCTGGCGGTTCTGCGCGAGCAGGATCAGCGGGGCGGCGTAGGAGGCCTGGAGCGAGAGGACCAGGGTGAGGAAGATGAACGGGTAGTTGTCGAAGCGCCAACTGCCGGGCAGCATGGTGTTCCAGAGCACCCAGACGATGATCACCACCGTCATCCAGACGATGAACCGTCCGGTGCCCAGGAAGCGGGCGATCCGCTCGGAGAGCTTGCCGAAGGCCTCCGGGTCGTAGGTGGGCAGCGAGAAGAACCCCGAGCGGCCGGTGCGCGGCTGGTCCAGCCGGGCGCGGCTGCTGGTCGGGGCGACCTCCACGCGCAGCGCCCGGCTGCCCTCACGGGCCCTCAGTTCGCGCAGCTGGCGCAGTTCGCGCAGCTCGCCCTGGAGCCGCTGGCGGGGGGCCTCGTCGCGCCCGTCGCGGCGGCTCTTGCGGTCACCGTCCACCGGTCACCTCGCTCTCGTGTGCGTCGCCCTCGTGGTCGCCGGGGTGCGGGTGGCCGTCGTGCAGGGAGGCCTCGCGCCAGTCGTCCGGCAGCAGGTGGTCCAGGACGTCGTCGACGGTGACGGCGCCCAGCAGGTGGTCGGCCTCGTCCACGACGGGCGCGGCCACCATGTTGTAGGTCGCCAGGTAGCTGGTGACCAGGGAGAGCGGGGTGTCCGGCGGCAGCGGGTCCAGGTCGCCGTCGACGATCGAGCCGACCAGCGTGTACGGGGGCTCGCGCAGCAGCCGCTGGAAGTGCACGGTGCCCAGGTAGATCCCGGTCGGGGTCTCGCTGGGCGGGCGGCAGACGTAGATCTGCGCGGCCAGCGCCGGCTTGTGGTCCGAGACCCGGACCCGGGCCAGCGCCTCGGCGACCGTGGCGTCCGGCTCCAGCACGATCGGCTCGGTGGTCATCAGGCCGCCGGCGGTGTCCTCCTGGTAGGAGAGCAGCCGGCGCACGGGGGCGGCCTCCTCGGGCTCCATCAGCTGGAGCAGCCGCTCGGCCTCGTCGGTGGGCAGCTCGGAGAGCAGGTCGGCGGCGTCGTCCGGGTCCATCGCCTCCAGCACGTCGGCGGCCCGCTCGTCCTTCAGCTTGCCGAGGATCTCCACCTGGTCGTCCTCGGGCAGCTCCTCCAGCACGTCGGCCAGCCGCTCGTCGTCCAGCGCGGCGGCCACCTCGGCGCGCCGCTTGGCGGAGAGGTGGTGCATCACGTTGGCCAGGTCGGCCGGCCGCAGCTGCTCGAAGGTGGCCAGCAGGTTGGCCGCGCCCTGGTCCTCCTCGGCCAGCGAGAAGCCGGTGACCGCGGACCAGTCGAGGGTGACCGTCTCGCCCTTGGCCTTGCGCACGCCGGCCACCCGCCACCAGCCGGCCGCGGCGCCGGCCTCGCCCTCCTTGGGCCGGCCGCGCTGGACGAAGACCTTGCTGATCTCCCACTCGCGCAGCCGGGTCTGCACCATCGCGACGTCCAGCACGGTGACCTCCTCGCCGCTGCCGGTCTCGGTCACCCGGCGGTCCAGCAGCTCGGCCAGCACCAGCGTCTCGGAGGTGCGCTGTTCGAAGCGGCGCATGTTGATCACGCCGGTGGTCAGCACCTGGCCGGACTCCAGGCTGGTCACCCGGGTCATCGGCAGGAAGATCCGCCGCCGCCCGACCACCTCGACCACCAGCCCGAGGACCCGCGGCGGCCGGCCCCCGATCCGGAGCGAGACGACCATGTCGCGGACCCGGCCGACCTGGTCCCCGTTCGGATCGAAGACGGCGATCCCCGCCAGATGTGAGATGAAGACCCGGCTTGCTGCCCCTGCCATGGACTTTCCTCCAGCTCGTCGTCCGGCAAAGGCTACCGAACAGTGGATGCGCCGACCCGCTGCCGGTCGGGCGCCGTACGCTGTGCGCCATGGACGGTACGACCACACCTGCTGACGATCACCTCGACCAGGCCCTGCTGGAGGAGTCCGCGAAGAAGTCCGGACTGCTCTGGGTACAGGCCGACGGCGCGGCCGAGAGCCGGCCCGTCTGGCACGCCTGGCACGACGGGGCCGTGGTGGTGGTCGGCGACGGTGCCGAGCAGCCGCTGCACGGCCTCACCGCCGGCGCGGGCGCGCGGGTGACCGTCCGCAGCAAGGACAAGTGGGGCCGGCTGGTGGGCTGGCAGGCCAGGGTGGTGGCGCTGGAGCCGCGCTCCGAGGCCTGGACCGGCGCGGTCGAGGAGCTCAAGGGCAAGCGGCTGAACGCGCCCGACACCGACACCATCACCGACCGCTGGGCCCGCGAGTGCCGGGTACTGCGCCTGGAGCCGGCCGGCCCGCTGACCGAGCGGCCCGGCGCGATGCCGGACGGCTCGCACGCCGCCGCACCGATGGCGAGCCCGGCCACCACCCGCCGCCCGATCCCGGCCGGGCTGCCGAAGCTGGTCCTGGGGCGGTTGCGGCGAAAGCGCTGACAGCGCTTACCTTGGTAGCTTCCTCAGCTCACGAACGAACCCAAGGAGAGCCGTGCCCGCCGCCCGGCCCGACACCGCCGCAGCCGTCGCTCCCGCTGCTCCCGTCACCGGGGCCGGCGCGCCGTACGCCGCGCTCCCCAAGGCGGACCTGGCCCTGCTGGCGGTCTCGGTCGCGGGCATCTCGCTCTCCGCGCCGCTGATCAGCGCCACCGCCGCGCCGGTGCTGGCCATCGCCTGCTGGCGCAACGTCATGTCGCTCGGCGTGCTCGGCCCGTACGCGCTGCTGCGGCACCGGTCCGAGCTGCGCGGGATCGGCCGGCGGGCACTGCTGCTGGCGATGGCGGCCGGGGTGCTGCTCGCGGTGCACTTCGCGCTCTGGATGCCCAGCCTGCGGATGACCTCGGTGGCCTCGGCGACCGCGCTGGTCACCACCACCCCGCTGTGGACCATCCTGCTGATGCGGCTGGCCGGGGTCCGGCCGCCGCGGCTGGTCTGGATCGGCATGTGCGTGGCCTTCGCCGGCGTGCTGACCCTGACCGGCGTCGACCTGTCGCTCTCCTCGAAGGCGCTGGCCGGCGACGGGCTGGCGCTCGGCGCGGGGCTGGCCGCCGCCGGGTACATGCTGCTGGGCGCGGAGGTCCGCAGGACCGTCAGCACCACCGCGTACACGCTGGTCTGCTACGCCACCACCGCGGTGGTCCTGCTGGCGCTCTGCCTGGCCACCGGGACCTCGATGGCGGGCTGGTCGGCCGGGGTCTGGGGCCAGATCGCGCTGCTGATGGTGGCCGCCCAACTGCTCGGGCACTCGCTGAGCAACCGGGTGGTGCGCACGCTGGGCCCCTCCGTCACCTCGACGGCGATCCTGCTGGAGACCCCGGGGGCGGCCCTGATCGCGGCGCTCTGGCTGCGCCAGCTGCCGCCGGTGGCGGCCTATCCGGCGGTGGCGGTGATCCTGCTCGGCCTGGTGCTGGTCCTGCGCGGCGGGCGGCGCTGACGGCGGGTTTCCGACGACCGGCTCCTGACGGTGGGTCAGAGCCAGCCGTTGCGACGAAAGCCCCGGTACATCCCCGCGCAGATCGCCACGATCCCGGTCAGCACCACGAAGTAGCCGTAGCTGACGTCCAGTTCGGGCATGTTCTTGAAGTTCATCCCGTAGATCCCGGTGATCATGGTGGGCACCGCGAAGATCGCCGCCCAGGCGGTGATCTTGCGCATGTCCTCGTTCTGCGCCACCGAGACCTGCGCCAGGTTGGCCTGGAGCAGCGAGTTGAGCAGCTCGTCGAAGCCGTGCACCTGCTCGGTGACCCGGGCCAGGTGGTCGGCCACGTCGCGGAAGTACTTCTGGATGTCCGGGTCGACCAGCCGGGCGGCGGGCGGCGCGCTGGGCGGGGCGGGTTCGGAGAGCTGCTGCATCGGCCGCAGCAGCGGGGCCACCGCCCGCTTGAACTCCAGCATCTCGCGCTTGAGCTGGTAGACCCGCCCGACGTCGGTGCCGGGGCCGCTCTGGTGGGAGAAGACGTCGAACTCGATCTCGTCCACGTCGGTCTGCAGCCGGTCGGCGACCAGCAGGTAGTGGTCCACCACCTGGTCGGCGATCGCGTGCAGGACGGCGGTGGGGCCCCGGCCGAGCAGGCCGGTACCGTCGTCGTCGGCCTCCAGCCGGTGCCGCAGCTCCTGGAGCGAGCCGTGCCCGCCGTGCCGGACGGTGATCACGAAGTCCGGCCCGGCGAAGACCATCAGCTCGCCGGTCTCCACCACCTCGCTGGTGGGGGTGATCCGGTCGTGCTCGACGTAGCGGATCGTCTTGAAGACCGCGAAGAGCACATCGTCGTACCGCTCGACCTTGGGGCGCTGGTGCGCGTGCACCGCGTCCTCGACGGCCAGCGGGTGCAGGCCGAAGCGCTGCGCGATGCCCTCGAACTCGGCCTCGCTCGGCTCGTGCAGGCCGATCCAGCTGAACGAGCCGGTGCGCCGCTCCTGCTTGGCCAGCTTCACCAGCCGGGCAGCCTCGCGCGGCGAGCAGCTCTCGCCGTGGCGCCGGCCGTCCTGGTACACCGCGCAGTCGACGACGGCGGAGGCGGCCGGGGCGGCCGGCCCGCTGCCGCTGCCGCCGTCGTCCCCGGTACGGCGGCGGCCGGTTCGCACGACGGTGCGCAGGTTGTTGATCACCGGCCGACCCTACAGCGGGCCCGGGACGCCGATCGAGGGACGGTACGCTCGCCGCATGGCGCACGACTTCCCGCTCTTCGGTGATCCCTCCCAGCCGCACGGCCCGCAGGGGCCCACCCGCGCGGACGTGCTGAGCGCGGTCGAGGCCCGGCTGATCACCACCTTCGGCGAGCCCGGCGGGCGCGCCGCGGTGACCTTCCTGGGTGCCGAGCGGATCGAGGTGCTGCGCTTCGGCCCGGACGCCCAGGGCCTGGTCCGCTACGCGACGCTCGGGATGGCCGCCGCGCCGATGGCCGACCCGACCTCCGCCGTCGCCGACCCGGTGCGCGGCCCGCGTGCCGAACTGCTGCTCACCGTGCGCGGTGGGCGCGACGACGTCACCCGGGCGCTGGCCACCTTCGCGGCGACCCCGCAGGTGGAGGGCCTGGTGGTGGCGCCCGGCGCCTCGCTGGACCTGGGCGCCCCGCTCTGGGAGGGCGCGCCGTTCACGGCCGTCCTGGTCGGCGAGCCGGGCGGCCTGGTCGAGGATCTCGGCCTGGACGATCCGGCCGATCCGGTGCGCTTCCTGCCGCTGCTGCCGATGACGCCGAACGAGGCTGCGCACAAGCGCGTCCAGGGGGCGGCCGCGCTGGAGGAGCGCTGGCTGAAGCACGGCACCGACCTGCGCGACCCGCTGCGCCGGGGCGTCACCCTCGAATAACGTCAGGTGCTAGTGGTAGTCGTGCACGAAGCCGTAGACCCCGCTGGCCACCAGCTGCACGGCGATCGCCGAGAGCAGCAGCCCGGAGAGCCGGGTGATCAGCACGACGCCGCCCTCCTTGATGATCCGGATGATCACCAGCGAGAACCGCATGGTCAGCCACATCACCACGTGCATCGCCACGATCGCGGTCCAGACCGCGAACTCCTGCGCCCCGGTGTCGGCCTTCTGCACGCCCAGGATGACCGCGACGATCGCGCCCGGTCCGGCCAGCAGCGGGGTGCCGAGCGGGACCAGGGCGACGTTGACGTCCTTGGTCTGGGTGGGCTCCTCGATCTTGCCGGTGAGCAGGTCGAGCGCGATCAGCAGCAGCAGGATGCCGCCGGAGACCTGCAGGGCCGGGATCGAGACGTGCAGGTAGTCCAGGATCTGCTGGCCGAAGAGGCCGAAGGTGGTGATCACGCCGAGCGCGACGGCGGCGGCCTGCCAGGCCATCCGGCGCTGGGTCCGGTGGGCCCGGCCGGAGGTCAGCGCGAGGAAGATCGGGATGGTCCCCGGCGGGTCCATGATCACGAACAGCGTGACGAAGAGCGACCCGAACGTGGTTGCGTCGAAGAAGCCCATGGACCGAATTGTCTGGTCAGGACGGTTCGGTCGCACTCCGGAGCGAGCTGATCGGCCGTGCGCCGACGGCCTGCGCCAGCAGCTGCTCGTACACCGCCGGATCGGTGGTCCAGTCGCCGAGGCCGACCGTCTTGCGTGAGCCGTGGTAGTCGCTGGAGCCGGTGGTGAACAGGCCCAGCTCGGCGGCGAGGCCGCGCAGGTGCGCCCGGGTCGGCTCGTCGTGGTCCATGTGGTCCACCTCCAGTCCGGCCAGTCCCGCCGCCGCGAGCTCGGCGATCACCTGGTCGGCCACGGTGTGGCCGCGCTTGGCCGCCCCCGGGTGCGCGAAGACCGGCACCCCGCCGGCCGCCCGGACCAGCCGGACCGCCTCGACCGGGTCGGTCTCGTGCTTGGGCACGTCGGCCCGGCCGCCGTTGGCCAGCCACTGCTGGGTGAAGGCGTCCGAGACGGTGGCCACCACGCCGGCCTCGACCAGCGCGCTGGCGATGTGCGGGCGGCCCACCGAGCCCTCGCCGGCGATCCGCCGCACCTGCTCCCAGCTGATCGGCGCGCCCAGCGTGCGGCAGCGCTCCACCACCGCCTGCCCGCGCCGGAACCGGTCGGTGCGCACCAGCTCGCGCTCGCGGGCGAAGGCCGGCTCGGCCGGGTCGAACAGGTAGGCCAGCAGGTGCATGCTGATCTCGCCCGCGCGGCAGGAGAGTTCGGCCCCGGGGATCAGCGTGAGCCGCTCGGCCCCGGGCAGCGCGCGGACGGCGGCCGCCGCCTCGGCGTGGCCGGAGACGGTGTCGTGGTCGGTCAGCGCGACCACGTCCAGCCCGGCCGCGACCGCCGCCGCGACCAGCTCGGCCGGGCTGTCGGTGCCGTCGGAGGCGTTGCTGTGGGCGTGCAGGTCGATGCGCACGGGGGGAACTCCTGGGGTCGCGGGTGGACCCCAGGATGCCAGACCGGCCGGCCGGGACCGGCTCGCTCAGCCCAGCAGCCGCGGCGAGAGCGCCCCGCAGGGGAGCAGGCCCAGCTCGGCCCCCGCGTCCCGCAGGTCGGTCAGCACCAGCTCGTCGTGCATCAGCAGGGCGGACTGCTCGGGCCAGGCGATCGCCCAGAGCCACAGGCCCAGCGCCTCGCCGACGTAGACCGCGCGGTCGTCGGGGGCGCTCGACACGTGCCACATCGGGGTGGGCCGGCCGGCCGCCAGCAGTTTGGCGTCCGCGGGCCGGGTCAGCGCGATGGCCTCGCCGGGATCCGGCCCGGGCAGGCCCGCGTACCGCGCGCCGAGGCCGACGCCCAGCTCCTCGGCCACCAGGACCAGCTCGCCGAAGCCGCCCAGCGGGGCGGGACCGGAGCAGGCCACGGCCGTCGCGCGGGCGCCGGACACGTCGTCACCGACGTGCGCGATCCCGGTGAAGAGCCAGCTGACCGGGAGCGGCCAGGGCATCCAGACCGGGACCTGCGAACGGGCCACCGCGACGCCCAGTGCCTCCACGCTCGGTGGCAGCACGGGCTGCATCGGGTGGACGGCACCGTGCCGGTCGCACTGCCAGGTGTCGGAGAAGAGACCGGGGGCACGCACCCGACCGGCGCACCTCGGGCAACTCGGCTCGCCCCTCATAACCGACAACGCTCCTCCCTCCGGACCGCCGCGTCAAGGACGATCACCCGTACGGACGGCGGCAGCTGCTCCGAGTGGGTGGGTCAGGGGGCGGTCCCCGCTAGGGGATGTCCCGCCGGGGTCGGCGGCAAACGTCGGCGGGGGCGCGCCGGACACGCTGACGCCCCGTCACCGCTGTGCGGGTGACGGGGCGTCGGTGCGGTCTGTGGACCGTGCGGGCCGACTGGTCGTCAGGCCGTGGGGCACGGGCGGATGTAGAGGCGTTCGCCCGTTCGGGCAGCGGCTGCCACGAGTTCGGACACGGTCTCCGCATCGGCGATCAGCCGATCGGTGGCGGAGCCCTGGTGGTCGTCCAGTCGGAGAATCTCGAAACGCATGGACCTCTCCTTTCCTTGCCTCAGTGGCTTCTGAGGCTGCGGGGTGGTGCTCGTCTGTACCGGTCGCGGTACGGCTGTCAGTGCCACGCTTCCCCCCTGCTGGTGGCGGGGCGACGGAGCCGGTGGGCCCTCGTTCACCAGAGTGGCGCCGGGATGGTTCTGTGCGGTTGCCCGCCGGTAAAGCCTTGGTTTCCCCGCGGCACTCTCGTGGTCCAACCGCACCAGTGGGGTCGTTCATTCCCGGTCTGAATCGAATATTACCGGAACTAACGATTTCTCGCGCTGCACGCGGTCCAGAACTCCGCGAGCGCGGCCGCCGTCTCGGCCGGCCGATCGGTGTTCGGCGAGTGCCCGGAGCCGGCCACCACGACGTGCCGGGCGCCCAGCCGCTCGGCCGTCCCGGCCTGCTCCTCGACCGGCCAGGCGTAGTCCCGCACCCCCGACACGGCCAGCTTGGGCAGCGGCACGGCGGCCAGCTGCTCGGTCCGGTCGGGCTCGCCGAGCAGCCGCTCGCCCATCGCCAGCAGCGCCTCGGGCACGTTGGCCAGCCAGCGCTGGTGCAGGAACTCGGCGATCTCCGGGTCGGGCCGGTCGGCCGGATCGGCGCCGCCGGCCTCCATCTCCTGCTTCAGCTGCCAGATCGTCTCCAGGTCCAGCGAGCCGAGCGCGTCCATCAGCAGCTTGGTGCGCACCGCCTCGGCCGGGTCGATCGGCCCGGGGCCGGTGGACATCAGGGTCAGCGAGGCCCAGGGCAGCACCGGGCCGGCCGAGAGCACCGCCTCGCGGACCACGAAGCCGGCGAAGGAGTGGCCCAGCAGGTGCAGCGGGCCGCCCCCGGCCAGCTCGCCGGTGAGCGCCAGCACGTCCTGGGCGAACTCGGTCAGCGCGTAGGCGTCCACCTCGGCCGGGCCGCCGGTCTCGTACTGTCCGCGCTGGTCGATCGCGACCACCCGGAAACCGGCCGCGGCGAGCGGCTCCAACAGGGCGATGAAGTCCTCCTTGCTGCCCGTGAAGCCCGGCACCAGCAGCGCGGTGCCGCGCGGGACATCGGCCGGTTCGGCCAGCAGGGTGGCGAAGCCACCGCGCCCGGTGGTCAGTTGTACGGCGCGGGCGCAGTCGGGAAGGGTGAGGAAGCGGGGCGTGCTCATCGGGACGGACTCCTCCTGGACGGGACCGGGTCTCGTCCGAGCGTACGGGCGAACGCGGCAGGGCCCGGGCATGCGCCCGGGCCCTGCTGGAGGTGGCGTACCGTCAGTCGGCCGTCGGGGCCTCGGCGACGGTGGCCTTCTTGGCCCGGCTGCGGGTCGCCTTCTTCACCGGGGCGGGGGCCGCCTCGGCGTCGACGGCGACGGTCTCGACCGGGGCCGCGACCTTCTTGGCCCGGCTGCGAGTGGCCTTCTTGACCGGGGCGGGGGCCGCCTCGGCCTCGATGGCGACGGCGACGGCCTGGGCCACCGGGGCCTCGGCCGGAGCCGCGACCTTCTTGGCGGCCCGCTTGGCCGCGACCTTGCGCGGCTTGGTGGCGACCGCCGGAGCGGCCTCGACGACCGGCGTGGCTTCCACGACCGGCGCGACGACCACCGGAGCGGTGACGACGACCGGAGCCGTGACGACCGGCGCGGTGACGACGGCCGGTGCGGCCTCGAAGGGCTCCACCGGAGCGATGAACTTCGGCTGGATCGGGCCGGTGCGGCGGGCCGGGACCCGGCGCGGCTTGGTCACGGCGGCCTCCTCGGCCGGCGCGACGCCCTGGGCGGGCACGGCGGTCAGGGCCGGTGCGGCGGGAGCCTCGACGACCGCCACCGCCACCGGCGCCTCGG
>FTKT01003587.1_pt1 | contig 39622 bp, 39 predicted proteins | sample 1658271 | NCBI WGS metagenome assembly FTKT01 (sample SAMEA3914811, study PRJEB12502) | metagenome | biome: forest; material: soil | place: Canada | collected 2011-08-04 | depth 0.3 m | reverse complement strand
ACGGCCGACGGCAAGCTGCTGGTCGTGGCCAACCGCGAGGGCGGGCGCATCGCCGTGATCGACCGCGCCAGCGGCCAGCTGCTGCGCCACGTGGCCGTCGGCGACAACCCCGAATTCGTCCGGGTGCTCGGCCATCTCGCGTTCGTGACCTGCGAGCCGTCGTCCACCGGCGCGCCACCCGGGGCCCCGGCGTCCGCCGCGCCGGACGACGACGACAGGCGCGAGCCCGCGCACATCGCGGTCATCGACCTCGACGCCGGCAAGCTCGTCCGCTCGATCACCGGCGGCCTCGAGACCGAGGGCATCGAGTTCTCGGCCGACGGCCGGCGGCTGCTGGTCGCCAACGAGGCCGACGACAACGTGTCGGTGCACGAGATCGCCACCGGCAAGCTGCTGCGAAAGATCGACCTGAAGCCGTGGGGCACGCGGCCGCGCGGCATCAAGCGGTCGCCGGACGGCGAGCGCTACGTGGTGACGCTCGAGTTCAGCAACGCGTTCGTCGTCATCGACGACGCCGGGCACGTCATGCGGTCGATCAAGACCGGCGAATCCCCATACGGCGTCGCCTTCGACCGCGCCGGCAAGCGGCTCTTCGTCGCCGCCGCCAAGAGCAGGACCCTCGAGGTGTTCGACGCCGACAGCTTCGCCAAGCTCAAGGAGGTGCCCACCGGCGCACGCTGCTGGCATTTCACGTTCACCCCGGACGACCGCAACATCCTCGTCGCCTGCGGCCGCTCCAACGAGATCGTCGTGATCGACGCCCGGAGCCTGGAGCCGGTCAAGCGCATCGCGGACAACCAGCTGCCTTGGGGGATCGTGACGTTTCCGAAGGCGGTGGGGAGTGTGGATCAGGTGGAGTGAAGCGGGGTGTGGCTACGCTGGGCACAGGGCAGCATCTGCTGCTCAACCACTCTGTGCGTCCCCTCCAAACGTACTCATAGATATATACGATACACCACACTTCGTGATAATCTATCGGTATGCCAAAGATCTCTCGTGCTCTTCAGCAGATGCCTCCTGCAACGATCCAAGCGCTCGAAAAGTTCGGGGCGGATCTCGCGGTGGCTCGACTTCGGCGCAAGGAGTCGCTCAAGACGTGGGCTCGTCGCATGGGCGTCACGATATCGACGCTCCAGAGGCTCGAAGCAGGCGACCCGGGAATCGGCATCGGCATCGTCGCCACGGCCCTGTGGCTCATCGGGCGCGACGGTGGGCTCGCCGATCTCGCTTCTCCGGAAAAGGACGTCGGCGCGTTGGAGCTCAACGTCCGTGAGGCGATGGAACTCGGCAGGGAGCGCGCCAGGGCCTCTGAAGAGGCACGGCTGAAAGCCGCCTCCTTGAAGGCTCGGGAGCTTCGACAATGAGGCTCGATGAGCTGTACGTCTGGTACAAGGCCGATCCAGCCGCACCGCGCTGTATCGGGCGGCTGCGCCTGGTCGAATCCGGCCGGGGTGTCTCGCTCCAATACGGGAAGGAGTGGCTGGAGAGCGGCTTCGCCCTCAGCGAGGACCTTCCGCTGGTTGACGTCGAGTACCTGCCTCAGGGCAGGCTATCGGCAGACTCCCCGCGCGCGGTAGGCGCTGTCGACGACGCGCGCCCGGATCGATGGGGCGAGCGGGTCATCCGCTACCTCGACAAGCCAGGGCGCCTGTCGCTCATGGAGTACCTCTACTACGCTGGCGATGACCGTTTCGGCGCGCTCGGTGTCTCCACGTCCGCAACGGAGTACGCTCCCCGCCAGGGCGGGCCGCTCCCGCGTCGTGAGCAAGCCCAGGAAGTCAGCGAGGTCGTGGCCAAGGTCGAGGACTCAGCTCCCATCTCCGCCATCGAGCAGCGGGTCTTGACCGCAGGCGGGACGCTCGGCGGCGCCCAACCCAAGGCGCTGATCGAAATCGCCGGTGACGAATGGGTCATCAAGTTCCACCGCAAGGGTGATCCGCTTGATTCCCAGCTCATCGAGCATGCGACGATGACGCTGTCGAAGAAGGCAGACATCCGAGCAGCCGAAACGCAGGTCATCAGGCTGGCGAAAAGCAACGCGTTGGCGATTCGCCGCTTCGACCGCGTCGGTCAACGACGCATCCACAGCATCTCTGCCGGCACGGCTCTTCGGGCGGTCACGGCCCGAGGACAAGAGCCAGAGTTGTCCTATCCGGCTCTTGCAAGGCTGCTACGGCGAGCTGGCGTCGAGGTCGACGATGCCAATGGCAAGGACGCGCGAGAGCTGTTTCGCCGGATGGTCTTCAACATCCTGATGGACAACACGGACGACCACGAAAAGAACCACGCGCTCCTTTCCGAAGATCCTGGCCGGCACGGCCGATATCGCCTGTCACCAGCCTACGACGTCCTGCCGTCGGCGGGCGCCCACGGATACCAAGAGTTCGCATGCGGCGACGATGGCCAGAACTCGACGCTTTCCAACGCAATGTCGCGTTGCCGGGATTTCGGCCTGGCAGCACCGGACGCGGCGCAGGAGGTCATGCGAGTCATTGACGTCGTGAACGGATGGCGTCATCACTTCGAGTCCTGTGGCGTGAGCGCCGAAGACATCGAGGCAGTCGGTCGACAAGTCGATGGCGAGGCCCTTCGAGGGCAACGCGAAACATTCAGCGCTGAAGACTACGCGGCGAGTACGCCAAAGAAGAGGGCGAAGGGAGTCCGGCTGCTCTGAGTTGCCTAAGAGGCCCCTAACGATTCGGATGTCAGAATTGCCCGCCGCGAGCCATGAGCCGCGGCCAAGCGGTGCCTCGAGTCCGTCTTGCCGCCATGCCTGTCAGAACTACCAGTCTGTTCAATGTCTCCCAGAGTCCGCTTGTGGTTGGTCATACTGTTCTGCTTGCTAGTTCTTGCGATCGTCTGGTTGCGTTCGACCCGGCCTGGTGCTGACAAGGCTGCGGCCTCCCCGGAGGTGGCCGCACCGGTGACCGTCGACACCGTGCAGCGCCGCGATCTGCCTGTCACGACGGAAGCGGTGGGGCGGGCCGAGGCGAAGACATCCGTCTCGGTCACTTCGCGCGTGGACGGCCAGGTAGCCGAAGTCGATTTCAAGGAGGGCGAACCGGTCCGTCGCGGACAGCTCCTTGTGCGCATGGACAGCGCGGCCCTGGATGCGCAACGTCGCCAGGCCGAAGGGGTTGTCGCACGCGACCAGGCGCAGCTCGCCCGAGTGAGTGCCGATTTCGACCGCAACAAGGCGCTGTCGGCCCAAGGATTCATCTCGTCAGGCGCCTTGAGCCAGTCGGACGCGGACCTGAAGGCGGCGCAGGCGACGCTGAAGTCGGACGAGGCCGCCCTGGACGACGCGCGCCTCCAGGTCGAATTCACGCGCATCCTTGCGCCGATCGATGGTGTGGCGGGCGCGCTGCAGCTGCCTCGCGGAGGCGGTGCCAAGGCGAACACGACGACCTTGCTGGTCATCAACCAGATCGACCCCGTCTACGTCACGTTTTCCTTGCCCGAGGGCGAGTTGACGCCTTTGCGACAGGCGCTGGCGCGCGGCGAGGTTCCGGTCAGTGCCGCGATCCAAGGGCTCGCTGCACCGATCGTCGGCCGGGTTGCCTTCGTCGACAACGCCGTCGATCCGGCAACGGGTGCCATCACCGTCAAGGCCATCTTCAGCAACCCGAGTGGTCTGATCACTCCAGGCCAGTTCGCGCGCGTGAACGTGCGAGTGGGGGTTCTGAGCGGCGTCCTGAGCGCGCCGTCGTCGGCGGTGGAAAGCGGCGTCGACGGGACCTATGTGTTCGTCGTGAAACCCGATTCGACCGTCGCCATTCGAAAGGTGGACGCCGGTATCGAGGCGGGGGGCTACCGCGTCGTGCGATCCGGCGTGGACGCGGGTGAACGCATCGTGACGACGGGGCAGGCACGCCTGCACAATCAGGCACACGTGGCGATCCAGGATGTTCCCGCGAGCGCGGCCGGCGCCCGATGAATCCGTCCGCCCCGTTCATTCACCGCCCGGTCGCGACCTCGCTCCTGATCCTGGTTTTGGTGCTGTTCGGTGCCGCGGGCTACGCATTGATGCCGCTGGCGGCGCTGCCGCAGGTCGACCTGCCCACCATCAACGTCTCGGCCGACCTGCCGGGCGCCAGCGCCGAGGTCATGGCGACCGCGGTGGCAACGCCGCTCGAGCGCCAGCTCGCCCTGATTCCCGGCGTGACGGACATGACGTCGACGAGCGCGTCGGGCGGAACCTCGATCACCGTCCAGTTCGACCTCGGCCGCAGCATCGATGCCGCGGCGCAGGACGTGCAGGCCGCGATCAACAGCGCGAGCGGCCTGTTGCCGCGGACGTTGCCGAGCCCACCAACGTGGGAGAAGGCCAACCCGGCGGACTTCCAGATCATGTCGATCGCCGTGTCGTCCGACACCTTGCCATTGCAGCAAGTGGACGTCTTCGCCGACTCGTACATCGCTCAGCAGTTGTCGCGTATTCCAGGCGTCGGCCTGATCGACCTGCACGGCGAACAGAAGCCGGCCATCCGGGTCCAGGTCGACCCCGGCAAGCTCGACGCGCTGGGCCTGAGCCTGGAACAGGTGCGTGCGGCGCTGGGGTCGGCGACGGCCAACGCGCCGAAAGGGACGCTCGACGGCCCGAAGCGATCCGTGGCGATCGATGCGACCGACCAGCTCACACAGGCCCGCGAATATGGGGGCGTCGTCCTCGCGTGGCACAACGGCGCCCCCGTGCGCGTGCGCGACATCGGGCAGGCCGTGTCGGGCCCACAGGACGTGAAGCAGGCGGCGTGGATCCAGGGGCAGCGCGCGATCATCGTGGACATCCACAAGCAGCCCGGCGGCAACGTCGTCGACACGGTCGATGCGATCAAGCGGGCGTTGCCTGCGCTGGAGCGCTCGCTGCCGGCTTCGGTCAAGGCCGAGGTCGTCAACGATCGGACGCAGACCATCCGGGCCAGCCTCGTCGACGTCCAGCGCACGTTGCTGCTGACCGTCGGCCTCGTCGTCGCCGTGGTGTTCGTGTTCCTCCGCGGCTTCTGGGCGACGCTCATCCCCGCGCTGGCGATCCCGCTGTCGATCGCCGGGACGTTCGGCGTGCTGGCACTGGCCGGCTACAGCATCGACAACCTGTCCCTCATGGGCATCACGATCGCCGTCGGGTTCGTGGTCGACGATGCCATCGTCGTGATCGAGAACATCATCCGGCGCGTGGAGTCCGGGGAGGCGGTGCTTCCCGCGGCGCTTCACGGATCCCGACAAGTGGCGTTCACCGTCGTGTCGATGACGATCTCGTTGATCGCCGCGCTGATTCCGCTGCTGTTCATGGGTGGCGTCGTCGGCCGGCTCTTTCGCGAGTTCTCGGTGACCGTCAGCGTCGCGCTCGTCGTGTCGGCGGTCGTGTCGCTGACGGCCACACCCATGTTGTGCCGCGTCTTCCTGCAGCTCGATCGCGGGCGTCGACCGGGCCGCTTCAACCAGGGCGCGGAACGTGCGTTCGGACGGCTGGCCGCGGCCTACGATCGCGCCCTCGTGCGCGTGCTGCGCCATCCGGCGATCACGCTCGCCACCACCTGCGTGGTGCTGGCCGTCACGATCGCGCTCTTCTGGTTGATTCCGAAAGGCTTCTTCCCGCAGCAGGACACCGGACAGATCGTCGGCGCCAGCGAAGCGCCCACCGACATCTCCGCGCCCGCGATGGCCGCACGTCAACTCGCGCTGGTCGACCGCATCGTCGGCGATCCCGGCGTCGCCAATGTCTACAGCTGGATCGATCCGTCACCGCTGAACCAGGGGCGGCTGGTGATCAACCTCAAGCCGTTCGACCAGCGCACGGACGATGCCGGGCGCATCATGGCGCGCCTGAAGAAGGCGGTGGCGGACGTTCCAGGCATCGAGCTCCATCTGCGGACGCGGCAGGAGCTGCAAGTCGGTGGCCGCAGCAGCGCCACGCAATTCCAGTACACCTTGCAGGACACCGATTTCCGTGAGTTGACCGGCTCGATTCCGCACATCCTGGGCGAACTGCGCAAGTTGCCGGGATTGAACGACGTCACCAGCGACCTGGAAAGCGCTGCACCGCGGGCCACGGTGGTCATCGACCGTGAGCGCACCGGCCAGTTCGGGATCACGCCCCAGCTGATCGACGATACGCTCTACGATGCATTCGGCCAGCGCGAGGTGGCAACCATCTTCACGGAGATCGATCAGTACCACGTCGTGCTCGAACTCGCCCCCGAAGCGCGTCTCGACGCGACAGCCCTCGAGCGGATTCGCGTCCCTTCCAGCACCGGCGCGCTCGTTGCGCTGAAGTCATTCGCACATGTGGAGGAGGGGAGTGCGCCGCTGTTGATCAATCACCAGGGGCAGTTCCCGGCGGTCACGCTGTCGTTCAACCTGGCACCGGGTGTGGCGCTCGGAGACGCCGTCGAAGCCGTGGATCGCGCCATGGCGCGGATGGACCTTCCGCCGACGCTCCAAGGCAGCTTCCAGGGCAACGCCAAGGCCTTCAAGGCCTCCACGGACAGCCAGCCGTGGCTGATCCTGGGAGCCATCCTTGCGGTCTACGTGGTGCTGGGCATCTTGTACGAGAGCTACATCCATCCGTTGACGATCCTGAGCACGCTCCCGTCCGCGGGGCTGGGAGCCTTGCTTGCGCTCTGGCTGTTCCACTACGAACTCAACGTGATCTCGATGATTGGCATCATCCTGCTGATCGGCATCGTGAAGAAGAACGCCATCATGATGGTGGACGTCGCACTCGAACTCGAACGAACGGTCGACCAGGATCCGCGGGAAGCGATTCACCACGCGTGCAAGCTGCGCTTTCGGCCCATCATGATGACCACGGGCGCGGCCTTGTTCGGAGCCTTGCCTCTCGCGCTCGGACACGGTGCCGGCTCCGAACTCCGCGCCCCGGTGGGCGTCGCATTGGTCGGTGGGCTGCTGGTGTCCCAGGTGCTCACCTTGTTCACGACGCCGGTGATCTACCTCTATCTGGATCGGGTGGCATTGGCGCTCAAGCGGCGAGTCGCCGCGACATGACGTATCTCCACTGAGTGTCGTACCTGAAAACATGCCGATGGGTCGAAGCAGGTCGTTTAGTTTACATAACGCACATTATACTCAGTTAATCGCCTAGCTCCGTCGTCGAACTCGGCGCCTGGCGCTAGATTGGAGGCGCTGAGGCAGCGCAACCCGTCGGCATGATCGTGTTCGCTCTTGGACCGGACCGTCATCCGCTTTTCATGCTGCACGGTGAAATGCGTGCCCTGTCGCCGCGCTCGGGGCAACGGCTCGGGCGAGGCACCGTCACACGGCAAATTCGTACGTCGCGGACGCTATCGTTCCACGCCAGTAGGGCTTGCGTCCCTGCGCAGTCAGCCAGGCCGCTTCGCCCGTCGAAGGGACGCGCATGCCCTCACGTTCCGTGTAGTTCGAGCAGCGCGAATCCCAGGGAGTCTGGACGATGTCCTTGCCGACCGTGGCCCCCCGCGCATCGAAACGGGCCGACGCGATCAGGCCGGCCTTGTCGAAGTGGATCAGCATGGTCACCCGCTGCGCGCCGTCGACCAGGGTGGCCCTTGCCGAGCGCTTGTCCACCGCCTCCCATTGCACCCCCTGGCTGGGCAGCAACGCGGTCGGGTACCAGGCGGCTTCGGCGAAGTACCGCATCAGTTCGCCGCGTGCGATCTCGCCCTCGCCGTGCAGATCGGCTATCGCATGCAGGCCCATCACCGACGGCTTCAGGATCCCCACGCCGGCGACGTAGGCGTCGTGGACGAGCACCGCCAGGCCCGGGAAGATCGTGACGCGAGCGTCCCAGACGAAACCCGGCCGCCGCGTCACGACCCGCTGGCGTGAACTGAATGGCTTCCACTGCTCGCTGGTCTGGCTGATGTTGAAGCTGCCCGTGTGTTCGACCGTCACTGCCGTGATGATGGGCTGGCCGTCCCTGAGCACGGCGCGGAAGTACCGCTGTACCGGCGCAGGCAGGCCTTCGAGCTCACGAGCGTCGTACCGAGAAACGGTTGCCGGTTGGCGCGCCGCCTCGAGTTGACCCAGCAAGTCTCGCGTCGATGCCGCCCATCGGGAAGCTCCATGGGCGGCGAGCCCGAATGCGGCTGCCAGGGACAAGCCGACGGCAAGTGCCGTCCAGAGGATCCAGGTCATGGTTGGCCTTTCATTCCCGCGGCCTCTCGGCTCACACGAGGACAGCATCCACGGGCCGCCGCATGGACAGCGGCATCGCAGGCCCACGGCCGAAGCGCACGACGAGATCCGGGCGCTGATTGCCGAGTCCGAGCGCCGCAGCGAACTGCGGTCGGAGCGCACCGACCTCGACGGGCTGGTTGAGGAATGCGCTGCGAATGCCCAGTGCCGTGGCTTGCAGGGCGAATCGCTCGTAGCAACGCCCCGCTTCGACCCAGTGCGCCTTGTCACTGACGTCGGAGACAAACACGGCAATGCCTGCCGAGTTGCGGACTTGCCTCGCGTAGCGCTCGTTCTCCGACTTCGGCGTGAAGAACATCCCCATCATTCGACTGCCCAGCCAGCGGGGCATGGCTGGGTTGCCCGACGCTCCTGCGAACAACCCGTCGCCAGTGTCGAGCGCTTCGTCGGCGCCGAAGCGAATCCAGCCCTTCAGCTCCTCGACAAACGCGGGATCGTTCATCTGCCGGGTGTTTCCGGCCACGACGTATTCCAGCACCTTCTCCATGGCGGATGTCGTGGTCAGCAACACGATGCGAACCCCGTGGCCAGTGCCCGCCTGTTCGAGCAGGCGAAGTTCGCTGTTCGAAATCGGCCTGCCGTCGTAGTCGCCGCGTGTGCACTGCCGTTCGGCAATGGCCTGGAACAGGGGCGAGGAGAACGCCAGCGTGGGCTCCAGGCTCACTGCAATCGGGCTCATCACGTCCGTCGGATCGAATCGGGCGTCGGCATGGAGCCCGTTGGCGCGCGCGGCCTGCACCATGTTCTCGGTGGCGCAACCCAGCGAAACGTGAACGTGGTGATCGTCCGGGTCGACGACCGGGCAACGGCGAGACGGGTCGGGGCCGATCGTGATCGAGCGCGCCTGAAACCGGAACCGCCAGCACTGGGTGTTGTGGCTCGATGGCGCGAGCGTGGCGCAGCGCACCAGTTCGCGCATCAGCGAAGCGCCACTGCCGCCGTCAATGGGGCGGGGTCGCCGAAGGGCTCGCGCCGCCTCTTGCTCGTTCCGGCCCGATGACCAGGCGACCATGGAGGCCACCATGGCGCTGGATGCGGCTGCGCCGAGAACGATGCGTCTGCGCGTCTGCATGGTGGGGCCCGTCTATTGCGTGGAAGGCGCCGTGTTTCCCGGCGACCCGGCCGGCCGAGCCTCAGGCCAGAACCTGGGCTGCCTATACCTACATCGCAGATTGCTCGTCCAGGCTGCGTTTGCGCAGGATTGCCTGGACATTGCGTATCGCGAAGATGTCGAGAAAGCTCGAGATGCGCGCGGCCAGGGCGAGCTCGGCTCGCTCATGTTGTCGCGCAGGTACATCTGCCCGACGGCGAGGTAGTTGGCGGCGCGCCAGTAGGCGTCGAGATCGCGCAGTTCCTCGCCGGTCAGTGTCGCGTGCTGCAGGGCCATCATCGTCTCCGGGTTGCGGCGGGGCTGTCTCACACGATCGCGACGGGCTCGTCGACGTCGCCCGCGGTCTTGACGAGCAGAACGGGAACAGGACAGCGGCGCAGGATGGCCTCGGCAACGCTGCCCAGCAGCAGGCGATCGATCCCGTGCCGGCCGTGCGTGCCGACCACCACGAGGTCTGCCGGCCATTGCGCGGCCCGCGTACCGACGATCTGCGGGATGCCCCCGGCGCCCTCTTCCACCAGTTCGACTGCCGCCTCGACCCCGTTCGGCGAGCGGGCCAGGGCGATCGCCTCGTCCAGGGCCCGATCGCACTGGCGGCTGCCATCCATGGGCACCAGGATGCGGCGATAGGCAGGGGTGTGGCTGGTGGCGGTGTCAGTCATGCATCCAGTCTGGTCGCCCGGGTCGGCGAGGCATTGAGATGGCTCAAGCGCGCAGCGCCCGCCCGTTCGTCCGGCCGCGCGCCAGGAGCCGCTTCGCGATCTCGGCACTGGCCAGGTACAGCACGGCCACGCCAGCGATGGCGAGCAGCAGCAGCGGCGGCGGTGCGACGAACCCGAGCATCCCGGCCACCGGCGTGAACGGCAAGGCGATCGCCACGAGAACGGCCGCGCCTGCGGCCAGGAGGAGCTCGGGACGGGGATGGCTGCGCCACGGCGCGGCGCGCGTGCGCAGCACGAAGATCACCAACACCTGGGTCGCCATCGATTCGATGAACCAGCCCGTGCGGAAGGAGGCGGCATCGGCATGGAAGCCGAAGCTCAGGATCGCGAACGTCGCGAAGTCGAATACCGAGCTCAGGCTCCCGAAGACGATCGTGAACCGGCGGATGAAGCCCGCATCCCAATCGTGCGGACGCTCGACCTCGGCGTCGTCGACGCTGTCGAACGGGATCGCGGATTGCGAGGCGTCATACAACAGGTTGTTGAGCAGGATCTGCGCGGGCAGCATCGGCAGGAACGGCAGCAGCACCGAGGCGGCCGCCATGCTCAGCATGTTCCCGAAGTTCGAGCTGGTGGCCATCATGATGTACTTCATGACGTTGGCGAACGTGCGCCGCCCTTCCACGACGCCGTCGTGCAGCACCGCCAGGTCGCGCTCGAGCAGGATCATGTCGGCCGCCTCCTTGGCGACGTCGACGGCCGTATCCACCGAGATGCCCACGTCCGCCTCGTGCAGCGAGGGCGCGTCGTTGACGCCGTCGCCGATGAAACCCACGACGTGGCCACGGCTCTTCAAGGCGCGCAGCACGCGGCTCTTCTGCGCCGGCGAGACGCGGCAGAACGCCGAGGCCTTCTGCACCTGGACCGCGAGCGCCGCGTCGTCGAGCTGCTCGATCTGGGCGCCGGTCAGGAGATGGTGCACCGGCAGGCCGACCTGCGCGCAGACGTGCCGCGTGACGCCCTCGTTGTCGCCCGTCACCACCTTCACGTGCACGTGCAGCGCGCGCAGCTGCGCGAGGGCCTCGGCCGCGCCCGCCTTCGGCGGATCGAGGAATACGGCGAAACCGCAGAAGACCAGCTCGCATTCGTCGTCGATGCGGGCGTGGTCGTGCGACTGCGCGACGCGCCGCCAGGCCACGGCCAGCACCCTGAAGCCGTCGCGACTCAAGGTGTCGAAGCGCGCGAGGGCACCGGCCCTGCCCTCGGCGTCGATCGCACCGACCGAAAACGAACCGTCGGGCTCCACGGATTCGCGCTGCGAGCACAGGGCCAGCATGTCCTCGGGCGCGCCCTTGACCACCAGCAGGCGCTCCGCGCCCTTCTCCACCAGCACCGAGACGCGCCGGCGCTCGAAGCCGAACGGGACCTCGTCGATCTTGGTCCAGCCCGACGCGTCGCCGGACGGTTGCGCGAGGATCGCGTCGTCCAGCGGGCTGCGCAGGCCCGATTCGAAGTGGCTGTTCAGCCAGGCGAGCTGCAGCACGCGCGGGCTGTCGCGACCGTCGATGTCGACGTGGCCCTCCAGCCGGATGGACGCCTCGGTGAGCGTGCCCGTCTTGTCGGTGCACAGCACGTCCATGCTGCCCATGTTCTGGATGGCGGGCAGATGCTTGACGACCACCTTGCGCGCGGCCATGCGCATCGCGCCGCGCGCGAGGGTGACCGACACGATCATCGGCAGCAATTCCGGCGTCAGGCCCACCGCGAGCGCGACCGCGAACAGGAAGGTCTGCGCCAGGGGGCGGTGCGCGAACACCAGCGCGAACGTCACGAACAGGACGAGTCCGGCGGTCAGCTTGACCACCAGGTCGCCGAAGTTGCGTGTGCCGCGCTCGAATGCGGTCGGCGCCGCGGGTTGCCGCAAGGTGTCGGAGACCTCGCCGAGGAAGCTTGCCCGGCCCGTGCGGCATACCAGCAGGGTCGCGCTGCCGCTGAGGACGGACGATCCCATGAAGGCGCCATTGACCGCTGCGGACAGGTCGGCATCGGCGCCCGCGATGTCTCCGGGCTTCTTCTCGACCGGGTACGCCTCGCCTGTGAGCATGGCCTGGCGTACGAAGAAGTCGCGTGCCTCCAGGACGCGGCCATCGGCGGGCACCAGGTCACCGGCGGCCAGTCGCACGATGTCGCCAGGCACCAGCTGCGCCGCCGGGATGCGGACGTCGACGCCATCGCGCAGCACGTCGGCCTGGAGCGCGACGGACTGCCGCAGCCGCTCCGCGGCATCGCCAGCGCGTCGCTCCTGGACGAAATCCAGCGTGACGCTGCCGATCACGATCACCGCGATGACGATCGCACTCGTCGCGTCGCCCATCGCGGCGGACACGATGCACGCCGCCAGCAGCAGCAGGACGAGCGGGCTTCGAAGATGGCCGAGGAACTCGAGCGCGGCCCACCGCCGGCGTTGCGCGCCCAGCGTGTTCGCGCCGAATGCGTCGAGGCGTCGAGCAGCCTCCGCCGCGGACAGGCCGGCGGTCGTGCAGACCAGCGCAGGCAGGAGCGCATCCAGCGCGACGTTCCAGAAGGCGCGCGGCACCTGCGTTGTCTCGGGAATGACGCCGCCGTCGCGGCGCACTTGGCGCGTCAACACGCTCCAGGTGACGGGGGGCGACCACATCCAGCGAGGATGACGGCTCGCGCGCGGCCGCCGGTTGATGCATATCAACTCGGCACGCGGCGATTCGCCCCGGCCGCCTCGGTGCATTTCACGATCGCGAACCCCGAGGCGAACGGACGCCGATCGCGCAACGGATCGACCGCCAGCAGGCCTGCCGCCGCCAGCAGGCCGCCTGACGACCTGCCCGAGGGCCTCGATTCAGTTCGCCGCTCGCGTGCGGGCGCGCGTTCGCCGGTGCAGATCCGCCGCCAGCGCGCCGACGCCCAGCATCAGCACCAGACTGCCCAGGACGACGGCTGAGCGCCGTGCACGTTCGTCCGCAAGCTCGAGCGCCCAGGGCGACGCCAGCATCCAGGCGCCGACCGCGACGACGGCGCATTCGGCCCACGGCCGCCCGATGACCACAGCGAGGACGGAGACCGTGAAGAGGATCGTCCCGACGATCACGGCGTTGGCCAGCGCTGGCAGCACAAGGGCGTAGCCCGCCAACCAGGGCGAGACGAGGATCAGGACGCCGACGCAGGCGTTGACGGGATCCTGCCAATGCTTGGGCGAGTTCATGCGTTCGACTCCGGGAATCGTGTGCCTCGCAGGAGATCGGGAGAGGTTCGCATTTCCACGATCGCTCCTCAGGCCGCCTGATGGATCGGAAGCGCGTGCCCCGACTCGGCAGCGGCGAGGATCCGGCGGGCGTGGCTGACATCCTCCGGCGAACCATGCACGATCACGAGCGCGCGATCGGCGGCGACGTCCGCCTCGTACTTGATCGCCTGGTCGCGCGGCAATCCCAGGCTCACGAGGGCCGCACAAAGGGCAGAGACGCCACCCACCACCACGGCACTCTCGAGCGCGACGACGAGGGCTAGCGTGATCGGCCCGGCCGCCGCCACCACGCCCACCGGCGGCATCACGAACACCGCCGACCCCAGCAGCAGGCCCCAGACCGCACCCCAGAATCCGCCCGATGCACCCCAGGTCCGCACACGGTCGCCGACGGTGTAGAACCCGAGCGCGTGCTCCTCGCTGTGGCAGCCCTTTCCCACGATCGACACCTTCGTCAGGTCGAAGCCGGCCCGGCCGAGCGCTTTGATGGCGGCCTCGGCACCGGAGTGGCTGGCGTGGACCGCGACCACCGGGTCGCGCGGACTGGTGAGGGTATTCATGTGGACGTCTCCTTTCGAAAGCAGGGCGGATCGCCGCAGCATGATCCGCGTGACGCGATCCGGGTTGATCGCCGTCAAGCCGCGCGCAAGGCGACACGCCCGGTGGCTGCGTTGATCGCCATCAACGCAGGCGGCGCCCGCGCGCGCAGACTGGAATCATCCTGATATCCATCGAAGGTGCTCCATGAGAACATCCCCCGGCGTCGTCCATCTGACCCATCTAGCGGCGCATGCCATCGAGTTCGACAGCGCGTCCACCCAAGCGACGGACGTGGCGCAACATGCGCACGCGACGCGCCAGCACGGCAGCGCCGTCCGCTCGGAGCACGAGTATTTCGGCGCCGTCTGCGACCTGCTCGATGAATTTCCCCGGACGATCGTGGCCGGCGGCCACACCGCCCTGGCCGACTTTCAGCACTACGTGGCCAAGCATCGTTCGCGCACGGCGGACCGCATCACCGCCTACGAGGTCGTCGACCATCCGACGGACAACCAGCTGGTGGCCCTCGCGCGCAAGCGCTTCGAGGCCTTCGACCGCCTCGCCTGAGCGGGGCCCGCACCATGAATCTCGCCGCCCTGTGCCAACGCGCCATCGCCACCGTCGATGATCGCGCGCGCGCTCGACCCGGCGGAGGCCGTCGAAGCGATGCGCGCGGCCGGCGTGCGCCGGCTGCTGGTGCGCGACGACGATCACCAGGTGGTCGGCCTGCTTCCTCGATCCCTTGCAGGCCCTTGTGAGGAGCAACGACGCCTCCGCCGAGATCCAGGCGGCCATCGGGAGCGTCGCGAACTGAAGCTTCGCTTCGCACGGGCCGGCGGCTGCTTGATGCGGATCAAGAGCCTTGCGGCCACGCGCCCCTATCGTGAACCGGGAGGTATCTACGGCTCGTGGATCTGCTGCGCGCCCGAAGACACCCAACCAGGAGACGTCGATGCTGTGCGCGTACATCACCCACAACGATTGCCTGCGACACGAGATGGGCCCGGGCCATCCGGAGGCGCCGGCGCGCTTGTCCGCCATCCACGACAGGCTGCTCTTCCGCGGCCTGCTCGACCACATGAACGTGTGCGAGGCGCCGCTGGCCACCGAGGCGCAGCTGACACGCGCGCATACGCAGGCCCACGTGCAGGAGACGCTCTGTGCCTCGCCGATCGAAGGCTACGTCCACGTGGATCCGGACACGAACATGAACCCCTTCACCGCCATCGCCGCCCTGCGTGCTGCCGGCTCCGCCGTGATGGCCACCGACCTCGTGCTCGCCGGCGAGGCACCCGCGGCCTTCTGCTGCGTGCGTCCGCCGGGCCACCATGCCGAACGCGGCGCCTCGATGGGCTTCTGCTTCTTCGACAACGTCGCCGTGGGGATTCGTCATGCGACCGACTTCCACGGCCTCAGCCGTGTGGCGCTGGTCGACTTCGACGTCCACCACGGCAACGGCAGCCAGGACATCTTCAAGGACGACCCGCGCGTGCTGATGTGCTCGACGTTCGAGCAGGGCCTCTATCCGTTCGCGCAGGACGTGGACGGCCCGAACATGGTCAACGTCGGTCTCCCGCCCCGCTCCGGCAGCGCCGCCTTCCGCGAGGCGGTGACGACACGCTGGCTGCCGGCGCTGAACCGCTTCGCGCCGCAGCTGATCTACATCTCCGCCGGCTTCGACGGCCACCGCGACGACGACATGGGCAACCTCGGGCTCGTCGAGGCGGACTACGCCTGGGTGACGCGCGAGATCATGGACCTGGCGCGGCGCCACTGCCACGGCCGCGTCATCTCGTGCCTGGAGGGCGGCTACAACCTGGACTGCCTCGCACGCAGCGTCGTCGCGCACGTCGGCGAACTCGTCGGCGCCGACTGAATCACGCGATACCGCATCCACCGTCGTCTCACCCAAGGAATTCCGATGAGCATCCGCAATCTCGACGCCCTGCTCCAACCTCGCAGCGTGGCCGTCGTCGGCGCGTCCGACCGACCTGGCAGCGTCGGCGCGACCGTGTGGCGCAACCTGCGCGCCGGCAAGTTCGACGGCGCGCTGATGCCGGTGAACCCGAAGCACCGAGAGCTCGATGGCGTCGCCGTGGCGCGCCGCTGCAAGGACCTGGCGTCCGCCCCCGACCTCGCGGTCGTCTGCACCCCCGCCGAGACCCTGGTCGACGTCGTCGGCGAACTGGCCGCGCTGGGCACGCGCGCGGTGATCGTGCTGACCGCAGGCATAGCCGCCGCCCTCAAGCAGAGGCTGCGCGAACTCGCGCGGCCGACGACGATGCGCCTGCTGGGGCCCAACTGCCTGGGGCTGCTGTCGCCTGGCCTCGGCCTCAACGCGAGCTTCGCGCACACCGACGCGATCGCGGGCGACGTGGCGTTCGTGTCGCAATCGGGCGCGCTCGTCACGGCGGTGCTGGACTGGGCGAAGTCGCGGCGCGTCGGGTTCTCGCACATGGTCTCGCTGGGCGAGCACATGGACGTGGATTTCGGTGATCTGCTGGACTACCTGGCCAGTGACGCATCGACACGCTCGATCCTGCTGTACATCGAATCGATCGAATCGCCGCGCAAGTTCATGTCGGCCGCGCGCGCGGCGGCGCGCAACAAGCCGGTGATCGTCGTGAAGGCCGGCCGTTCGGCCAAGGGCGCCCAGGCCGCGGCGTCGCACACCGGCGCCCTCGCCGGCTCGGACCTGGTGTTCGACGCCGCGATCCGGCGCGCCGGCATGCTGCGCGTGGACACGCTGCAGGAACTGTTCGTCGCGGCCGAGACGCTGGCCCGCTTCGATGCGGACATCGACCGCGGATTGACCCTGATGACCAACGGCGGCGGCGCCGGCGTGCTGGCGGCCGACGCCGCCGCGAGCGCGGGCGTCGAACTGCACAAGCTGGGCCCGTCGCTGCTCCAACGGCTCGATTCGAAGCTGACGAGCGGGTGGTCGCACGGCAATCCCATCGACATCGTCGGCGATGCGCCTGCCCAGCGCTATGTCGAGACGCTCGAGGCGCTCCTGGCCGACCCGGACACCGGGGCCATCCTCTTCATGCACGCCCCCACGGCCATCGTGCCGAGCGTCGACATCGCGCGCGCCTGCCTGCCGGTGGCGCGCGAGGCGAAGCGGCGGCTCCTGAGCTGCTGGCTTGGCGACGGCGCGGTCGCCGAGGCGCGCCACGTGTTCGAGGAAGCCGGCGTCGCCGACTTCGAGACGCCCGAGGAAGCCGTGCAGGCCTGCGCCATGCTGGCGACCTATCGCCACAACCAGGCGATGCTGCTCGAGGCGCCGTCCGCCAGCGCCAGCGGCGCGCCGGACAAGGCCGCGGCGCGCGCCATCGTCGCGACCGCGCTGGCAACCGGCCGCGAGGCTCTCGACGAGGTCGAGAGCAAGCAACTGCTGGCTGCCTACGGCATCCCCACCGTCCGGACCGCGCGCGTCAAGGCCACGGCCGACGCCGCGGTGGCCGCGGCGAAGGACATCGGCTACCCGGTCGTCCTCAAGATCCTGTCGCCCGACCTGAGCCACAAGTCCGACGTCGGCGGCGTGCTGCTCGACATCTCCGACGAGCCGGCGCTGCGCGCGGCGACGCGCCAGATGCTCGCCTGCATCGGCGCGCTGCGTCCGGACGCGCGGATCGAAGGTTTCAGCGTGCAGGGCATGGCCAGCCGGCCGCATGCGCAGGAACTCATCGTCGGCGCCAGCGTCGATTCGGTCTTCGGGCCCGTGCTGATGTTCGGACAGGGCGGCACGGCCGTCGAGGTGATCGCCGATCGCGCCATCGCCCTGCCGCCGCTCAATCGCGTTCTCGCCCGCGACCTGGTGTCGCGCACGCGGGTGGCCAAGCTGCTGCAGGGGTATCGCGGTCGCGCGCCAGCGGATGTCGACGCGGTCTGCGACGTCCTGATCGCGCTGTCGCAGATGCAGGCAGACCTGCCCGAACTCGCCGAACTGGACATCAACCCGCTGTGGGCCGACGAGAACGGCGTGCTGGCGCTCGACGCGCGCGTGCGACTGAGCCGCACGCCGGTCGCCGGCGCCGATCGCTTCGCGATCCGGCCCTTCCCGGACGAGTTGACGGAGTGCGTCGACTGGCAGGGCCGCACCGTCACGATGCGCGCCATCCGGCCGGAGGACGAGCCGCTGCACCGCGCCTTCATCGCCCATGTCGCGCCGGCGGACCTGCGCCTGCGCTTCTTCAGCAGCCGGCGCGAATTGCCCCGGACCGAGATCGCGCGGCTGGTGCAGATCGACTATGCGCGCGAGATGGCCTTCATCGCGCTCGACACGGCGCCCGACGGAGTCCAGGAGACGCTGGGGGTCGCGCGCGCGGTCTGCGATCCGGACGACGTCGAAGCCGAGTTCGCGCTCCTGGTGCGCACCGACGTGCAGGGACACCGGCTCGGGACGGTGCTGATGTCGAAGATGGTCGGCTATCTCCGTTCGCGCGGCGTCCGGCGGATGTCCGGCTACGTGTTGCGCGAAAACGCGGCCATGCACGCACTGCTGCTGGGGCTGGGATTCGAACCGGAGTCGCAGACCCGCGAACCGGGCACCGTCTACTACACCCTGGAACTTCAACCGGCGCTGCAGGCCGCGTCCGCCCTGCCCGCCTGAAGCCGGCGGTCGACCGGACGCTCGAGGGCCCGGTTGCGATGGATCAACGGTCGCAAGTTCACGACGCGAAAGAATTCGCTTCGAAAGACGCACTTCCGCGTTGCCCCGAAAGGCATGTCATGAACTATCCGAGCATCCTGATGCCGCTGGACAACCAGCCGGAATGCGTCGCCCGCACCAAAGCCGTGCTGGCCCTCGCCAAGACCATGGGCAGTCACGTGACGGGCGTTGCCCCGACCGAGGTGCTCGACCTGCGGGCCAACCTGAACCTCACCTCGTCGGTGGCCTCGCTGCCGATCCTGGGCCGTGACGTGCTGCTGGAGGACGCGACGCGTGCCGCGCTGGCCTTCGACGTGGCGTGCGAGATGGCCGGGGTCACGGCGCGTAAGGCCATCGTCGACGAGTCCGACATGAGCGGCGCGCTGAATCGGCGTGGCCGCGTCAACGACCTGCTCGTGCTGACGCAGTCCGATCCGCGCGCGCACAACGGACAGGCGTTCAAGAATCCGCAGATCGAGACGACGATCCTGGCGAGCGCGCGTCCGGTGCTCGTGCTGCCCTACGCGAACGCGGCGGAAACGCTCGGCACCCGCGTGCTCGTGGCCTGGGACGACAGCCACGCGGCGGCGCGCGCCGTCGCCGACGCGCTGCCGCTGCTGCGGCGCGCCCAGTCGGTCCAGGTGATGCTCTTCAACCGCAGCGCGCCCGAGGACGAAGGCGGCCTCAGCAGCGACCTGTCCAGCCTCGCGGAATGGCTCGCGCGGCATCGGGTTGCGGCGCGGACCCAGGTCGAGACCACCACCATCGAGGTCGGCGAGGCGCTGCTGTCGCGGGCCGCCGACCTGGGGGCCGACCTGATCGTGATGGGCGCGTTCGGCCATGCGCGCTGGCGCGAGCGGATCCTGGGCGGCACCACGCGCGACGTGCTGGGCTCGATGACCGTTCCGGTGTTGATGTCGCATTGACCGTCCTGGCCGGCCCTCCGGTCGCGCCGGCCATCGACGCAACGGCACCTCGGCCGGCCGGGGGCGCCGACCGGACGTACAGGGCCTGACTAAGCCTGCGCCAAGCCGTGCGAACGGCCTTCGAACGCCCGCTGGCAATCCGCGCATCGCTCCGCCGCGGGCTGCGCCATCAGGCGCGGCCAGGGGATGGGCTCGCCGCAATCGGCGCAATCACCGTAGCGCTCCTGCGCCAGGCGATCCAGCGCGCGTTCGCACTGCGACACCTCGCGTATCAGGCGCTCGACGGCGGCATCGGAAACCTCGAACGCCTGAGCGGCCTCGGCCTCGTCCTTGCGATCGGCCACCTCGCGCGGTCGGCCCTCGGGTGGCACGGACGCGCCGTTGATCTGCAAGGCGCGCAGTTCGGTCCTCGCCTCGTTCAACTCGAAGTCGAGCATGCCGCGAAGGATGGCGAGGTGGCTCTGGGTGTCGACGTTCATCGCGATCTCCATGTCATGGGCGTTCTGGCCCGCACGCGCGGGCAGTTCCATCGTCGCGAACTCCGCCGCGCGGTGCTTGCGCCAGGTCAATGGAAGTGTCGGGAGGGCCGCGTCCGCCGCCCGCTTCAGGGCACCAGCACCGCTGCGCCGACGATCCGGCCCGAGCGCAGGTCGTCCAGCGCCTCGTTGGCCTGGGACAGAGGATAGAAACGCGCCTCGACGAAGCAGAACGCCGCCTCCGCGACGACGTGCGTGGCGAAGTCGCCGTCGCGTGTGTATCCGGTGAAGCGCGGCTCGTCGCACAGGTTCTCGCGGCCAGCGTTGCAATAGGAGCAGTGCCCGCAGACATGGCCCAGCCACGGAACGCCCGCGCGCTGCCCGGGTCGCAGCGAGGTCACGCCCGCGCCGAGCCGGGCATGTCGTCCCCTTCAGTGCGACATCAGCACCGGCACGTCCATGCTCGAGAACATCGAGCGCGTGGTGCCGCCGACCAGGCGCTCCGCCCAGCGCGGCATGCCCCAGGCGCCCATCACCACCAGATCGGCGTCGAGGGCGGCGGCGCGGGCCAGCAAGGCCGTGCAGACATCGTTGCCGCTGCGCTCCAGCGACGCGTCGATGCGCACGCCGTGGCGTCCCAGCCACTCGCGCGGAAGGTCGAAGCCGGAACCCTCGACGCCGCGATCCACGTCGACGCCGGTCTCGCAGCGCACCAGATGGACCCAGCTCGCGCGCTGCAGCAGCGGCAACGCGCCGGCGACCGCGCGTGCCGCCTCGTGGGAGCCGTCCCACCCGATCATCACCCTGTCGGCGGACAGCGAATGCCTGCCGGCAAACGGCAACACCAGGGTCGGCGCGGCGCTTTGAAGGACGACCTGTTCGAGCTGGCCGAGGGAGCGTTCATGCCCTGACCACGCCGGATCCGGCTGCGTCAGGACGAGCAGGTCGCAGCAAGTGCTGCGGCGAGCCAGGGCCGTGACGTCGTCGTCCTCGTCAACGACGGCTTCGAAGGACACGGACGCCATCGACATCTCCATGCACTGCTGGAAACGCTCCGCGCGGTCGCGTGCCGTCGCCCGGCTCTCGTCGGCCGCCTGGGCCAGCCGCGCGGTTCGGGACAAGCCGGTCACCACGCTGTGGCCGAACCGGCCGTGATCGGCCGCGGCGAGGCCCACCAGGTGGCTCTCGAACCGGCGTGCCAGGCGTGCGGCCTGGTCGATGCGCCCGTCCAGGCGCGGGTGGGCATCGAGGTGAAGGACAACGGTCGCGTAGGACATGGTCGACTCCTGGGAAACAGGATGGCAGACGTCGATTCTGTGGAGGCCTGCGTCGCCGCGACTTGCGGGAGCGCAAGGACGGCGATGTCCGACTACCCCGATGCGGTGCCTTGAGGCGCCTCAATGCGCAGGCGTGGCACCGCTCCTATCGTCGGATCCTTCCACACTGACACGCAAAGGATCCGGCCATGCCTTCGACTTCGACCGCCGGTAGCGTTCCGGCCATCGCCCAGCCGGCGCGCACCGCTTCCGCCGCTCAACGCGTCGCGCTCGTCACCGGGGGCACCGCGGGCATCGGCGCGGCAATCGCCGAAGCCCTGAGCGCGGCCGGCTACCGCGTGGCCTCCACTTTCGGCTCGAATGCCCGCGCCGCCGACGAGTTCGCCTCGCGCACCGGCATCCCCGTCTTCCAATGGAACGTGGCGGACTTCGCCGCCTGCCAGGCCGGGGTCGCACGCGTCGTGGCCGCGCTGGGCCCGGTCGAGATCCTGGTCAACAACGCGGGCATCACGCGCGACGCGATGCTGCACAAGATGACGCCGGAGCAGTGGCGCGAGGTGATCGACGTCGACCTCGGCTCATGCTTCAACATGACGCGTGCCGTGATCGAAGGCATGCGCGAGCGCCGCTTCGGGCGCATCGTCAACATCACCTCGGTCAACGGCCAGTCGGGCCAGGCCGGGCAGTCCAACTACGCCGCCGCCAAGGCCGGGATCATCGGCTTCACGAAGTCGGTGGCGCTCGAGGGTGCCTCGCGCAACATCACCGCGAACGCCATCGCGCCGGGCTACACCGACACCGCGATGGTGAGCGCCGTGCGGCCGGAGGTGATGGAGCAGATCCTCAAGGCCATTCCCGCTGGCCGCCTCGCCACGACCGCGGAGATCGCGCGTTGCGCGGTCTTCCTGGCCGCCGACGACGCCGCCTTCATCAACGGCGCGACGCTGTCCGTCAACGGCGGCAAGTACATGGCCTGAGCCTGCGGCCGCCGCCACCCGACCTTTGCCCCCATCGATTCCACAGGAGTTCGCCATGCGCATGATGAAAGCCGCCGTCGTCCACGCCTTCGGCCAGCCGTTGCGCCTCGAGGAGGTGCCCATTCCCGACGTCGCGCCGGGACAGGTGCTGGTCAAGGTGGTCGCCTCGGGCGTCTGCCACACCGACCTGCACGCCGCCAGCGGCGACTGGCCCGTCAAGCCTACGCTGCCATTCATCCCCGGCCACGAGGGCGTCGGCTACGTCGCCGCCCTGGGGGCCGGCGTCAATGGCATCAAGGAAGGCGACCGCGTCGGCGTGCCCTGGCTGCACACCGCCTGCGGCCACTGCGAGCACTGCATCACCGGCTGGGAGACGCTGTGCGACGAACAGCAGATGACCGGCTACACCGTCAACGGCGGCTACGCGGAATACGTGCTGGCCGACCCGGGCTACGTGGGACGCCTGCCCGACAACGTCGGCTTCTCCGAGATCGCGCCGATCCTGTGCGCCGGCGTCACGGTCTACAAGGGCCTCAAGATGCTCGACTGCAAGCCCGGCGACTGGGTGGCCATCTCGGGCATCGGCGGACTCGGCCACTGCGCCGTGCAATACGCCAAGGCCATGGGCTTCCATGTGATCGCCGTTGACGTCGACGAGGCCAAGCTGGCGCTGGCCATCCGGCTGGGCGCGGACATGGTCGTCAACGCGGGCACGCTCGACCCGGTGCAGGAGATCCAGCGCGCGATCCGCGGTGCGCACGGCGTCCTCGTGACGGCGGTGTCGCGCAGCGCGTTCTCGCAGGCCCTGGGCATGCTGCACAAGCGGGGCACGATGTCGCTGGTCGGCCTGCCGCCCGGCGACTTCGCGTTGCCGATCTTCGACGTCGTTCTGAACGCGAAGACGGTGCGCGGATCGATCGTGGGCACGCGCAAGGATCTGCAGGAGGCGCTCGAGTTCGCCGGCGAGGGCAAGGTGCGCGTGACCTGCCGCGAAGACCGGCTGGACAACATCAACCAGGTCTTCGACCGCATGAAGGCGGGCGATATCGAAGGGCGCATCGTGATGCGCATCGGCGCGGAGCGCTCATGACCCGTGGCTGCGGATGGATCGCGGCGCCGCCTGGAGGACCGTCATGGCAACGGCGCCGCGGCGCGCATCCTCGGCGGGTCGTCAGGCCGCCTTGCGCGCGGGCGCGTCGGCCAGCGGTTCGAACACGGCCTGGACCCGGCGCGCGAAGTCCTCGAGCGCGAAGCGGTTCGCAGTCGTTCGATCGGAGCACGCCGGGGCAGCCGGCGCCTTGCGCGCGCTCAAACGTCGCGCTCCCGGCGTCAGCGGGCCGGACGGCCGGGCCCGAGCACGCCATCCGCTCGCGCGCAGAGGTAGGCGTACAGGTCGAGGACGCGGGCGCTGACGGGCGGTTCGTCCTGCCAGGCCGGCATCGCGAGTTGAGCCGGCAGGCAGCGCTTCGCGCGCCAGTTCGCGCGCCGGCGCGGCGTTTCCGAAGTCGACCGCGCACGCGGCGAGCGATGCCGCCGCCGCGACCAGCGCGCTGCATGCGGGAAGGCCGGACGGCGTCGGATGCGCGCAGCGGGCTCCCTCAGCGCAGGCGCGTCGAAGCGGTGAGCAGCGTCACCAGGCCGAGCCCGATCATCGCCGCGCACTCCACCGGATGCCGCGCCACGCCGGTGCCCGACAGGAAGACGTCGCGCACGATGACGAGGTAGTAGCGCAGCGGGTTGAACCAGCTGAGCTCCTGCAGGAACACCGGCATGTTGCGGATCGGGAATGCAAAGCCCGACAGGATCATCATCGGCATGATGAAGAAGCTGGCGGACAGCATGGCCTGCTGCTGCGTCTGCGCGTAGCTGGACACCAGCAGCCCCATGCCGAGCGTCGACACCAGCAGCATCAGCGTCGCGGCCACGAGATCGAGGATGTGGCCGGCGAACGGCACCCCGAACCAGCCGACGGCCGTCGCGGCGATCAGCAGCGAGTCGACGACGCCCACGGCCACCACGGGCGCCATCTTGCAGACCAGGAATTCGGCGCGCGCGACCGGCGTCACCATCAACCGCTCCAGCGTGCCGAACTCGCGTTCGCGCACCACCACCATCGCGCTCAGCATCAGCGTCGACAGGAAGATGACGTTGGCCATGATGCCCGGCACGAAGTACCAGCGATCCTCCAGGTTGGGGTTGAACCAGGCCCGTTCCTCGACCGTGATCGCGGGCGCGCCGCCGCCGGCCGCCACTGCGGCTTGCGCCACGATGCGCACGACCTCGGCGGCGATGAGCTGCGCGCTGTTCGGATCGGAGCCGTCGGCGATCAGCTGAAGCGCGCGGCTGCGGGTGTAGCCCTGCGGCACCTGGAGGATCACGCGCACCTGCGAGCGATCCATCTGCACGCTCGCCTCCGGGAGATCGCGCGCCATGCGCAGCGTGTAGTGGTCCGTCGCCACGATGGCGGCCAGCAGGTCGCGGCTCGCCTGGCTGTGGTCACGATCGACGACTGCGATGTCGGCATGGCGCACGTCGAACGTCGCCGCGTAGCCGAACAGCACCAGCTGGATCAGCGGCGGCCCCACCAGCACGAAGCGCATGCGCGGGTCGCGCAGGAGTTGCAGGAACTCCTTGCGCAGCAAGGCGCCGAGCCGCGCGAGGACGCGGCGCACGGAGGCGCGGCTGGCGATCCTCACGGCCGCAGCCCCAGGCGGTCGGCGCGCTGCGCCAGCATCCAGCCGAGCACGGCCAGCATCACGCCCAGCGCGGCGCAGTCGGACCACAGCGTGGCCAGCGTCGCGCCCTTGAGGAACAGGGCCTTGACGATCGCGACGTAGTAGCGCGCCGGCACCAGGTACGTGATCGCCTGCACCGCGGCGGGCATGTTGGCGATCGCATAGATCACCCCGGACAGCAGGAACGCCGGCAGGAACGTGACGACCTGCACCAGCTGCGACGCCATCAGCTGCGATCCCGCGATCAGCGAGATCAGCGCGCCCTGGGTCATGACCACCAGCATGAACAGGCCCGACGCGGCCGCCAGCTCGATCACCGAGCCGCGCAACGGAACGTCGAAGATGAGGACGGCGGCCGCGGCGCAGCCCAGCACGTCGATCATGCCGACCACGAAGTACGGGAGCAGCTTGCCGAGCAGGAACTCGAGGCGGGTGAGCGGCGTCGTGCGCAGCATCACGAGGTTGCCCGATTCCATCTCGCGCGCGATCGTCAGCGCCGTCATGAGCGCACCCACCACACCCATCACCATCACGATCACGCCGGGCACGATCGCGTAGCGGCTCTCGTTGGCTTCGTTGAACCACGTGCGGTACGCCACATCCACCGTGCCCGCGGGCACGCCGCCGCCCTGCGCGGATGCGTTCACCACCTGCATCACGTAGTTGCGCATCAGGCGCGCGGTGTTGGCGTCCATGCCATCGAGGATGAGCTGTACGCTCGCCGAGCCGCGTCCCGCCTGGCGATCGAAGTCGACCGGGATGACGATCGCCGCCCAGACCTGGTGCGACACCACCGCGTCGCGCAGCTCCGCGCGGTCTGAGAAGCGCCGCACCACCGAGAACGCGCGGCTGCCCTCGAAGTGCGAGGCCAGCTCGCGCGCGGCGCCATCATGGGCCTCGACCAGCAGCCCGATGGGCGCTTCGGTGATGTCCAGGCGGATGGCGTAGCCGTAGATGAACAGCATCATGGCGGGCAGCAGGAACATGAGCGCGAGGCTGCGCACATCGCGCACCAGGTGCCGCACCTCCTTGCGCGCCATCGCGAAGACGTTGCGCGCCTTCATGGCGCGCCCTGGGCCTGTTCCAGCACCGAGACGAAGACGTCCTCCAGCTCCGGCGTCGCCTGCGCGTCGCCTTCCAGCGTGAAGCCGGCCGCGGCGCCGTCGGCGACGACGCGCTCGACAAAGGCCCTGGCGTCGCAGCCGGGGTCCAGCCGGACCCGCAGCGCTCCCGCTCGCGGCAGCACCTCGCGCACGCCGCCGCGCCGGGCGGCCCAGGCATCGAAGTCGGCACCCGCCGAGCATCGCAGCTCGATCAGCGGCGTGCCGAGCGGCCGTTCGAGCAGGCTGTGCGGGGTGCCCTGCGCGGCCACGCGGCCGCGGTCCATCAGCGCCAGCCGGTCGCAGAACAAGGCCTCGTCCATGTAGTGGGTGGTGACCAGCACGCCGACGCCGGTCTCCGCGAGTTCGTAGACGAGCTCCCACAGATGCTGGCGCGCCAGCGGATCGATCCCGGAGGTGGGCTCGTCGAGGAACAGCACGTCCGGCTCGTGCAGCAACCCGGCGGCGATGGCCAGGCGCCGCTGGAAGCCCAGCGGAAGCATGCCTGCGCGCTCGCCGGCTTCCGCGCGCAGCTCCAGGCGCTCCAGTGCCCAGTCCATGCGCCGGGCCAGGCGCTCGCCCGCCACGCCGTAGAGGCCGGCCTGCAGCGCCAGGTTCTCGCGCACGGTCAGGTCGCCGTACAGGGTGAAGCGCTGGGTCACGTAGCCGATGCGCGAGCGCGCGAGGCGCGCGCGGCGCACCATGTCGATGCCGGCCACGGCGACTTGGCCGCCGCTGGGCGCCAGCGTGCCGCACAGCATGCGGATCGCGGTGGTCTTGCCTGCGCCGTTCGCGCCCAGCAGGCCGAACACCTCGCCGCGCGCCACCTCCAGCGAGACGTCGTCCACCGCCACGAACTTGCCGAACCGGCGCACCAGGTTCCGGGCCGAGATGGCGGGCGCGGCGGCGTCAGGCACGTGCCGCCTCCCGCTGCGCGAGGGCGAGATCGCGCAGGGCGACGTCGTGCAGGCGGGGCGCGAGGCGCCGCACGGAGAGCCCCGCCGCGAGCGCGCGCACGGAGGCGCCGACGGCCTCGGCGTCCGCCGCTTCGGAAAGCCACAGCTTCAGCTCGCGGCCGACGGTGAAGGCCAGGTCGATCCCCGGCAGCTCGCGCACGCGCGCGCGCACGGAACGGGCGGCTTCGCCGTCGACCGCCCACAATGCCGCCCGCACGCCGTCAACGAGCGACCGCGGCCGCCCTTCGCGCGTGATCCGGCCCTGCTCCAGCGTGCCGATGCGGTCGCAGCGCTCCGCCTCCTCCATGTTGGCCGTCGTGATCACGATCGCCACGCCGTCCGCGCGCACGCCTTCGAGCAGTTGCCAGAAGGCCCGGCGCGACAAGGGATCGACGCCCGTGGTGGGCTCGTCGAGGAACATGACGCGCGGCCGGCTCACGAGCGCGCAGGCCAGCGCGAGCTTCTGCATCATCCCGCCCGACAGCTGCGCCGCCCGGCGATCCTCGAATCCCGCCAGCCCGGTGCGCTTGAGCAGATCGGCGATCACATCGGAAGCCGCCGAGCGGGACAGTCCGTGCAACGAAGCGAAGAAGCGCAGGTTCTCAAGCACGGACAGGTCGAGGTACTGCCCGAACGCCTGCGGCATGTATGCGACGGCCTCGCGCACTCGCGGATCTTCGGGCGGGATGCCGAGCACGCGGATGTCCCCCGAGGCCGGCGGCAACTGGGCGATCAGCAGTTGCAGCAAGGTGCTCTTGCCGGCGCCGTCGGCGCCCACGACACCGAAGATCTCGCGTGCCTGCACCGACAGGTCCAGGCCGGCGAGCACCACGCGGGCGCCGCGAGAGAAGTGCAGGTCGCGGGCACTGACCGACGCGGTCGTGTCGGGCCCGGCCATGGTCAGTGCTCGGCGCCGCGCAGAGTCACGTCCGCAGGCATGCCGATCTTGAGCTCGCCGGCACCGTCGTCGATGTCCACCGTGACCCGGTAGACCAGGTCGACGCGCAAGGCCTTGGTCTCCACGGTCTTCGGCGTGAACTCCGCCTGTGGCGAGATGAAACTGAGGTGGCCGTGCCACACCTTGTCCTGCCGGCCGTCGACATGCACGTCGACCGGGTCGCCGAGACGTACCCGCGCGAGATCCTGCTCCGGCAGGTAGGCGCGCACCCAGGGCCGCTGCAGCTCCGCCACGCGAAACACCGGCTGGCCGACGGCGACCACCTGGCCGCTCTCCGCGAGGCGGACGCTGACCACGCCGGCCGACGGGCTGACGAGGCGCGCGTACCCGAGCTCGCGCGCCGCTCCGCCCGCCGCCGCGGTCGCCGCATCGGCATCCGCGGCCGCGCGTGCCAGGTCCTGCCGGCGCGCGCCTTCCTCCAGGAGGGACAGCGACTGCCGCGCCTGGTCGACCCGCGCGGCGGCGGCATCGGCGGCGCTCTGGACGCGATCGAGCTGGTCGGGCGAGACGAACTGGCGATCGATCAGCTCGCGTGTCCGCTGCACCTGCTGGTCGGCGTAGCGCTGGTCGGCCAGCGCCTGGGCCACGGCGGCACGCGCGCCGCGCAACTCCTGCGGTCGCGCGCCCGCGCGCATCGACGCCAGCGCGTCGCTCGCGGAGGCCGCTTGCGCCGTCGCGCGCTGCGACGCCAAGGCAAGATCGGCGTCGTCCAGCTGCGCCACCACGTCGCCGGCGTGAACCGTGCGTCCTTCGTCGGTCAACAGCGCGCGGATCCGGCCCGGCGCCTGGAAGGCGAGGTCCATCTCGTGCGCATCGACCGTGCCGCTGAGCGTGATCGGCAGGCGCGCATCGTCCCCGCTCCAGGGCCACCGGCAACCCGGCAGCAAGAAGGCTGCCGCCAGGAGAGCCGCTCCCGCCGTCCGTTTGCGCCACTGCATCGACATGTCTTCCCGCGGCATCGGCCGCATGCGCATCGCCGCCGAAACGGCGACGTCGACGCATTGTTCGGGCAGGACGGCCCAGCGGACTTGACGAGGCGCAAGCCGCGCGGACACGGGAGGTCCGCCGTCCCCCGCCCTGCCCGCTCACGCCGCGTTGGAGGCGAGCTGCTGGAACTGGTCGAACGCCGTCAACGCGTCGGCGGTGTACATGAGCGACGGACCACCGCCCATGTAGACCGCGACCGCCAGCGTCTCCTCGACCTCCGCGCGCGACGCGCCGAGCTCGACCAGCGCCTTGGCGTGGAAGGCGATGCAGCCGTCGCAGTGCGCAGCGACGCCGAGCGCGAGCGCCATCAACTCCTTGGTCTTCGCGGAGACGGCACCGTCGCCCAGCGCCGCTTGCGAGAGATGGTGGAAGCCATGCATGACGCCAGGTTGGCTCCGGCGCAGCGGCGCCAGGGCGGACGAGATGTCGCGGGCGCGGTCGGGGTAGTAGGCGGGCTGGGCTTTCATGGTGACGAGGATCTCCTCGAATTCGCGCGGCGCGCTTGAGCCATGTCAACCGGACGGCGCGAGCCCGCTCCTGCGGCCCGGCCGAACATCACTCGCGGATGCGCAACTCGTTGATCACCCGGCCGACACCTTCTGCGCGTGCGTGGCCACATGGCCGCTGAGCGTCACGATCCCGTCGCGCGCGCCGACGCCGATGGACTCCGCGCCGAGCGCGCTCCCCAGCGCCAGTTCCGCCATCACGGCGTTCCTCAGGGTGACATCGTCGTTCATCGATCGCTCCGTGGAAGCACAGCACCTCATTCTCGAAGGGGCGGGACGGCGGCCCTTGAGCCGGATCATCCTTCGCGGCCCCGTCGTTTGAGCGACCGCAAGGACCGCACTGCCCCAGCGTCCAAGAATCCGGTTCAGGGCGCCGACCTTGCGTCCGCTGGACAGTCCCAAGGAGATTCCATGTATTCACGCATCCTGGTCCCGGTCGACGGCAGCGCGCCGTCGGAGTGCGGCCTGCGCGAGGCCATCCGCCTGGCCACCGCCACGCATTCCGCGCTGGTCGTTCTGCACGTGGTCAACGAGTTCCCCATCCTGATGGATCCGGTCGCGATCGCGGACTACAACGGCATTCTCGAGGCCCTGCGGCGCGCCGGCGAGGAGATCGTCGCCAGGGCCGCGAAGACCGTGGCGGACGCAGGCCTGGCTTGCGAATCCGCGATCGTCGACGCGCTGGCCGGATCGGCCTCGAACGCGATCGTGGATCAGGTCACCGCTCAGCATTGCGATCTCGTCGTGATGGGCACGCACGGCCGGCGCGGCATGAAGCGCCTGGCGCTCGGCAGCGACGCGGAAGTGGTCGTGCGGCATTCGCCGGTGCCCGTCCTCCTGGTCAAGGCGGCCGAGGCCACCGGTTGATCGGGCTCAAGCTGCGCTCGCGCCGGCGCCATCGTGGGCCGCCGTCCAGGAACACACGCCCGAGGGCATCGCCTACATGGAAGGCGGCATCGGCGCGCACGAGGTCGAACTCCTGCTGGCGCAACGGGCGTCCTATTTGGGAGCGAGCCGGGCCACGAGGTCGGGATAGGGGATCAGCGTGACGTTGCGCTGACCCTGAACGTCGAAACCCAGCGCACCGAGTTCCGCGGCATGGGTCTTGAAGGGCTCGATGCGCTCCAGCGCTGCGCGCGCGGACGCAAAGGATTCGAACGGCGGCCGGGTATCGGCCGCCTGGTCCGGCAACAGGTTCGCGCAGGCGGACAGCCCCGCGCATCCGAGAACGGCCAGCGACCGGGAGAACGTCGACGCCACGCCGTTCAATCGCGGTGACTCAGCATCCAGGTGACAAGCCAGGCAATGCCGAGGAACAACAGCGCGACGCCGAGCGCCACGGCGATGCCTTCCAGCAATCCACCAGCGGTCAGATCGAGGGCCATGGGCAACTTTCAGCGAAGCAGGAGCAGCGGGAGCTTGCAACGTGCAAGCACCCCGGTCGCGACCGACCCCAGTGCGACGGCCGCCAGCGCGCCGTGCCCGTGGGAACCCATCACGATGAGAGACGCGCCCTCGCGTTCGGCGAAGCCGGCGATCTGCGGAGCGGCTGCGCCGTGAAGCTGCTCGAACCTGCAGGTCCATCCCAACTGCTTCACGAAGGCGCGGATCGGCTCGAACACCGATTCCGCCTGCAGCGCGTAGTACTCCTCGATCGCGCTCTTGAGCATCTGTCGCGTCGCCACGGTCGGAAGCTCCGGCACGACGTGGAGGAAGATGTGCTCGTTGTCGGACCCGACCAGTTCGTCGTGAACGGCCACATAGGCCAGCATGCGCTTGGTGTACTCGCTTCCATCGACGGGAAAAAGCACTTTCATGGCTCGCTCCTGAGCAGTGGTGGACTCCCGATCGCTGCGCGACGGGAGGCGATTGCGCGGCGGGTTCAGGCTACGGCAACCATCCACGCGTTGTTCCTGCAATCTACGAGTGCTGGTTCGCCGCGTGTTGAGCCTGCGCAAAGACAGGTCATGCGTGCCAGGCCGCTCGTAAGCAGCGCGCCCTGCCCGTCGCTCGCCGCGCACCGTGATCGCGGCGGCGTCGAGCTACTTCGGGATCCGCCGCGTGCTGCGGATCGAAGCGTTCGACATCTTCCGCGGGTGAATCGGCCTCAGGCCACGAACTCGTCCGTGTGGTCGAGGTCGGGCGCGGCCATCCACGGGCGCAGCAGCATCTCGAGGCCCAGCTTCGATTGCTCGAACAGGTCGCGCGGCGTCTCGTCAGCGACGCCGTCCGTCGATGCATGAGCCGCCGGCTTCAGGCGCCAGCCGATGCTGCTCCAGGCTTCGGGAGGCACCAGGCGGGCCAGCTCCGCCCATTGCCGCTGTGCCTCCTCGATGCAGGCCATCCAGTCGGCGAAGACCGTCCGCTGAGCGTCGCCGAGGGACTGGGCGTCCCGGGCAACCGCCAACGCCGCGACATACCGGCTGAAGACGCCTAGCATGTCTCTTGCCGCGTTGAACTGCAGCGTCTGCACCTTCGAGGGCCATAGCGACCAGGAAGGTGATTCCGGCGCGGGCGCGACGGGGGGCGATGCAGCGGGAAGGCGTTGTGCGCGGGCCATGGCAGCTCCTGTGAAGTCAGGATTCAATGTAGACCCCTGCACCCCGGGGCAATTGATCCACGACAACGCCGAAGGTAAGCGGACTCACGCAGCGGTCGCCGCGGGGCCCTGCGCATGCCAGCGCGCGGCGATCGCCGCGATCTGGGCAGGCTCGCCCGAGATCCTCGTGGTGACCGCCGATTCCCGCGCGCTCAGCGGTTCCGCCCAGTTCTTCTGGCTCAGCCACGTCGCCACCGTGGCCTCCGAGGGGTCGAGCCCGGCGCGTTCGCGCGCTTCCAGGCGTCCGCGCGAGACCGCGTCGCCTGCCTCGCAGTGCAGGATCTCGAACGGAACGCCCAGGCGTCGCGCGATCGTCCGGAAATGGCGTCGATGGCCGGCGCGCAGGAACGCGGCGTCGACGATGACCGGGAAGCCGGCCGCCAGTGCCGGCCGCACGGCCCGGGCCAGGCGCGCATACGTTCGGCGCGTCGTCGCCTCCGAATACGCCGCGTCGGCGGGATCGGCGCGCCGCTTGCGCTCGACGTCGGACCGGATCCTGATTGCGCCGGCAGCCTGCACAAGCTGGCGCGCGACGGAGGACTTGCCGCTGCCCGACAACCCGCACATGAGCACGAGCCGCGGCGCGCTCCCCGTCGCCCAGCGATGCGCCGCGGCACGGTAGTCCGGGCCGTGCGCCGGCGGCGCCAGCGACGCCGCCAGCTGCCGGACGAGGGCCCGGTAGGTGGCGTAGAAGCGCAGCACCGAGACGCCGTCGTAGTCGCCGCCGGCCTGCAGATAGTCGTCGACGAACGCGAACGCGAGGTCGCGCCGGCCGCGCGCTTCCAGATCCATTGCCAGGAAGGCGACGTCGCTCATGACGTCGATCCAGCGCAAGGCCGGATCGAAGTCGATCGCGTCGAAGGCCACGATCTCTCCATCCAGCATCACGAGGTTGCCCAGGTGCAGGTCGCCGTGGCACTCGCGGACACGCCCGCGGACGCGCCTGGCCTGCCATCGATCCCGAAGCGCGCCGGCCTGGTCATCGGTCCATCGATTCATCCACTCGGAGCAGGCATCCCTCTGCAGCGGGCGCAACTGCGCCGTCACGGCTCGGATCGCCTGTTCGGGAGAGGCACCTGCGCGATGCGGAGCCGCCACGGGCGAGTCCGCGTGGATGGCGCTCAGGCGCCTGGCGAAGCGCGACATCGCGGCGGGATCCAGCCCGACGGCGATCCGCTCCGAAAGCAGTGCGTCTGCCGGGAAGCGGCGCATGCACACGACATGGTCGATCGTGTCGCCCGCGCCGCCGAACCGCGGCGCGTCCGCTGTCCCGCGCACCGCGAGGACGGCTCGATAGATGCCGGGCGCGAACCGTCGATTGACGCGCAGTTCCTCGACGCAGCAGCGGCGTCGCGCCTCGACGTCGCCATAGTCGACGAAGGGCAGCCGGACGGGCTTCTTCAGCTTGATGGCCAGGTGGCGCGACAGCAGGATCCAGGACAGATGGGTCTCGATCATCTCCACCGCCGAGCCGGCGCGGCGCTGGAGACAATCGCGCAACGCGTGGGCCAGCCGCGCGCCCGGCGACGCCGGGGGGGCGGTCATGGCATCGGCGGGGGCAGCCGGGCTGCCGCGGCCGACCCCCTTTCGGTGCCCAGCAGGCGCCGTGCACGCTCGATCTCCGCCGCCGCGCCGTGCACGATCACGAGGAAGCCGTCGGCCGCGATCGCCTCCTCGTAGCGACGCGCCCGCTCGTCGGAGACCCCGATGCTCGTGAGCGCGGCGACGATCGCCGAGGCCCCGGCCCCCACCAGCGCCCCTTCCAGCGCCGCCAGCAGCGTCAACGCGAACGGGCCGCCGATGGCCATCAACCCGACCGGCGCAACGAAGAAGAGGACGGGCCCGAGCAGCAAGCCGCCGACGGCACCGCAGACACCGCCCACGCCACCCCAGTGGCGCAGCCTGTCCACGAGGTCATCGCCGTCTTGCACGAGGCCTGCGCCACGCCGACCGCTGCCCACGACGGACAGGCTGGTCGCGGCGAAGCCGGCGTCCCCCAGGCGCCGCACGACCGCCCGCGCTGCGTCGGCGTCGGCGCACACGGTGACCACGGGATCGATCGCGTCGCGGTCGACGGCAGCTTCGTCCCGCTCCGTGCGCGAAGGGTCGCGCCAGCTTCGCATGGTTCACTCCATCAGGACATGGCGGCCCGGCGCGTCATCCAGGCTGCGGGATTCGACGCCCGGTTCGCCCATGGCGGGCGGCGCGACACGCCTGCCTGCACGCGCCGACAGCCAGCGCGTCCATGCAGGCCACCACGAGCCGGCATGCGAAGTCGACTGCGCGAGCCAGGCGTCGGGATCGATGTAGCGCGCGTCCTTCGCGTGTTCACCCAGGCGGTAGCTGCGTCGTGCGTCGTCGACGCCGGGCGGATTGACGATGCCGGCGTTGTGGCCGCCGCTGCACAGGCAGAAGGTGATGGCGGTCTCGGCCAGCAGGTGCACCTTGTAGACCGAGCGCCAGGGCGATACGGTATCGCGCTCGGTCGCGACCACGAAGACCGGAACGCGGATGTCCGACAGCGCCACGGGCCGGCCTCCGGCCAGGTAGCGCCCCTCTGCCAGGTCGTTGCGCAGGTACAGGTCGTGCAAGTACTCGTGGTGCTGGCGCATCGGCATGCGCGTCGCATCGGCATTCCAGGCGGCGAGGTCGGTGAGGGGACGGCGGTGTCCCATCAGGTACTCGCGTTCCATGCGCGACCACACCAGGTCGCGCGAGTTGATCAGCGCGAACGCGCCCGCCATCTGCTTGCCGTCGAGGTACCCTGTCTCGGACATCAGGTCGTCGAGGTAGGCCAGTTGGCCTTCATCGATGAACAGGCCCAGTTCGCCCGGTTCGGTGAAGTCGAGTTCGGACGCAAGCAGCGTCAGCGAATCGAGCCGCTCGTCGCCGTCGCGGGCCATGGCCGCGGCGGCGACGGCCAACAGCGTCCCGCCCAGGCAGTAGCCCGTTGCCTGGATGCGGCGCTTCGGCACGATCCGCGACACGGCATCGATGGCCGCCATGACGCCGGACTGCAGGTAGTCGTCCATGCCCAGCTCGCGATCCTCGGCGCCCGGATTGCGCCAGGACACCATGAACACGGTGTGGCCCTGTTCGACCAGATGGCGCACGAGCGAATTGGCGGGCGAGAGGTCGAGGATGTAGTACTTCATGATCCACGACGGCACGATCAGCACCGGATCGGCAAGGACCCGGCTCGTCTGCGGTGCGTACTGGATCAGTTCGACGAGGTGGTTGCGAAAGACGACCTTGCCCGGCGTCACCGCGACTTCACGGCCGGGGCGAAACCGCGAACCTGCGGTGGCTGCTCCGGCCGTCTTCAGCGCGTCCTCGAGCCGGATGCACGCGCCGCGCACCAGGTTCATGCCGCCGCTACGGACGGTCTCGGCGAGCACCTCCGGGTTGGTGGCGATGAAATTGGAAGGCGAGAACATGTCCAGCCATTGGCGCGTGAAGAAGTTCACCATGTCCTCGTGATGGGCACCGACCCCGTCCACGCCGGTGGTCGCGTTGTGCCACCACTGCTGCTCCAGCAGGAAGCCCTGGTAGATCAGGTTGAACGGCCACTGCTGCCATTCGGGGGCGCTGAAGCGCTTGTCCTGGGGCAACGGCTCGATGCACGGTGACCCCGGAGCCGCGAACGGAAGCGCGGCTTGTGACGCCAGCTTCGCGAGCTTGCGCTGGGCCTTCAGCATGAGCGCCCATCGCTTGCCCGGCGCCATGGCGAGGTGCACGGCCCAATCCATGTAGGCACCGATCAACGAGGCCGGGGCGAGGCCCTGCGTGAAGCGAGCGAGGCCGGCGTTCAGCGCGCGGTCGAGCGCCTGCGGCGCCAGGTCCAGGGGATTGGTCGGTGAATCTTCTGCGGTCGATGTCATGGCGACCGAGTCTCGCGCTTCGCGACGCTGGCATCTTGATGCGCCTCAAGAGCGTAGCGCCGCTGCACCGTTGCTCACTCCGCGGCGGTACCGCGGAACACCCCCGTTCAGACCGGGGCGCCAGCAAGCCGGGAGAGGATCTGGCGGCCGAGTTGCAATACATCCTCGGTGCCCGGGTCGGGAGCGACAACCACGGGGAGCACCAGATCGGCCAGCACGGGCATCCGCGCAAATTCGCGCAGCCGGTCGACGCTGTGAGCCGGCAGGCCGACGCAGATGACCGCGTCGTACAGCAGGCCGAGCACGCGAGCCGTGTGTTCCACGGAAGAAGACGCGCTCGCGTCCAGGTTCGGACGGACGAGCGCCGCGCGGGCACCGAGCTCGCTGACGACGTGTTGCAGCAGCAATGCTTCCGGCCGTTCGGGATCGGAACAAAGGATGCCCACGTTGCGGTTGGCGAGCGGGCGCGCTGCGCTGCCTTCCGGCGATCGGGGGAACGACGCGCCGGTTCCGCCAGCGCTGATGGGGCCGCCGTCGGCATGCGCGCTCGATTCGGAGACGGCGGGCGGTACTGGGGAGGCCATTGATGCTGGCGCGGAGAACGCGTGACGAGTATGTGAGCGGGAGGGTCAAGCTTAGGCACGCGCCCTCGCGTCACCTTGCGATAGGTCAACGCTCACCGCCGCAAGCTCGTTCGTCACGCTCCGTTCACGCAGTGTTACGCAACGACTTGCGCCATTGCCACGCCGTTTCACCGGGCTGCCTAGGATCCATTCCATCGATCACGAACCCCAGCCCAGAAGGAAATCGCCATGCTGACCACCGCCGCCGTGTGCCGTCCGATGTCTGCAGCCGGCACGTTGGCCGCGACTCCCGTGCTCGCAGCCCCGGCGGCGATGCGCCCGGGCGTCGCCGACTTCGACGACACGCAGCCGCGCCGCATCGCCGAGACGCTGAAGCTGCTGGCGGATGTGCTCCAGCCGCACAAGCGCATCGTTCACGCGGGCGACGTGCTGTATCGCGCCGGCGAGCGCTTCGAATGCCTGCATGTGCTGAACTCGGGCCTGGCCAAGGTGACCAAGTTCACCGCCGACGGCCGCGAACAGGTGGTGGGCATCAAGTTCCGTGGCGACTGGCTCGGGCTCGACGGGATCGCCCCCGGGCATTACGGCTGCGACGCCGTCGCGATGGACACCGGCGAAGTCTGGTCCATCCGCTACGACCGACTGGTGGACGCGTTCGCGCGCCATCCGGCGCTGCTCACGGCACTCCACGGAGCGATGAGCCTGCAGATCGCGCGCGATTGCGAGTCGCTCATGTCCGTCTGCACGCTGCCGGCCGATGCCCGGGTGGCGGACTTCCTGCGCTTCATGGCGGAATCGCTGGCCACGCGCGGCCTGCGCACGGACCAGATCACGCTGCGGATGACCCGTGCCGAGATCGGCAACTACCTGGGGCTGACCCTGGAATCCGTCAGCCGCGCGTTGTCGCGCCTGGCGCGCGACGCGATCATCGTGTTCGCCGGCAAGGGCCGGCGCGAGGTCTGCATCCCCGACGTCGACGCGCTGTCGTGCTTCGTGCAGCGCCGCCTGGGCCCCGCGGTCGCCACCTTGCAGTGACCGGGCATCGAACGTCAGGATCGTGCGTCGTGCGCCATGACCCGCGCGATGGCCTGGCCCAGTTCCTGCCGCGTGCAGGGCTTGGGCAGCAGCTCCCACGTGCTGGGCGACTCACGATCCGCGTCGAGCAGTTCCGCTGAAAAACCCGACATCAGCAGGACGTGCACGCCCGGCAGGCGGCGTTGCACCTCTGCAGCGAGCGCCGTGCCGCGCATGCCCGCGCCGAGAGCGATGTCGGTCAGGAGCAATTGCATGTCGGTGCCGGCATCGAGCATGGCCAGCGCCGCCTCCGCCGACGATGCCGTCCGCACCTGGCAGCCCAGCGTCTCCAGAAAGCGCTTGATGACCGTCCGCACCTCGTCGTCGTCTTCGACCAGCAACACGCTCAGCCCTGCCGCCACCGCCGGACCGGTCGCGTCGCGCACGGGCGCGGGCGCGGACGCGGGTGGGCGCGGAAGCGACAGGTTGATCCGCGTGCCCTGCCCCGGCGAGCTGGCGATCTCGATGATGCCGCGCGACTGCTTCACGAAGCCGTACACGGTGCTCAGCCCCAGACCCGTGCCCCGGCCCGCGGCCTTCGTGGTGAAGAAAGGCTCGAAGGCGCGCTCGCGCACCTCGTCCGACATGCCGCATCCCGTGTCCGATACCGCGATGAAAACGTAGCCGTCCGGCGCGGCACCGGCGGCCGCGATATCGCTGTCCACCGCCTGCAATTCGGCCCATGAACGCCGTTCGAGACCCGCTTCGACCCTGAGAATCCCACCCTGGGGCATCGCATCGCGAGCGTTGATCGCGATGTTGAGCAAGGCAGACTCGAGCTGGCCGGGATCCGCGACGACCGTCAACTCTCCGTCGATCGTGTCCAGCTCGATCCGCACGTGCTGGTCGACGGTACGGCGAAGCATGTCCGTGAGCGAATGCAGCAAGGCAATCACGTCGACGGGGATGGGTTGCAGCACCTGCCGCCGCGAGAACGCAAGCAGCTTGCCCGTGAGTTCCGCGGCGCGCTGCGTCGCACGAGCGGCAGAGGCGACGAGTTGCCGTCCTTGGGCGCTCACCTCCAGTTCGGGAAGCTCATCCAGAACCTGGAGGTTGCCCTGGATGACGGTCAGCAGGTTGTTGAAGTCGTGTGCGATTCCTCCCGTCAGCTGCCCCACGCTTTCGAGGCGCTGAGCGTGGTTGAGCGCCTCCTCGGTCTGGGCACGCTGCAGGCTGGTGGCGAGCATGCTGGCCAGCGCTTCGAGGAAGCGCGACTGGTCGTCGCCGAATCGGCCGGGAACCCGCGATAGCGCCGCCAGCACGCCAATCACGCGCCCGCGATCGAACAAGGGGACCGCGAGGACGCTTGTGATGCCCGCGTCGACGAGGGGCTGCAGAACCAGGAAGGGGGCTTGCTCGTCCAGCGCAGCCATGCGCACGGGGCCGGCCTGCGCCAATACCAGACCGGGCAAGGTATCGGGCCGGTTGGCCGCCTTCTCGTCGAGCATTGCGCTCGGAAGATCGCCCGCGCTGCTGACGACGCGGAATTCCACGCGCTGCGCGTCGAGCAGGTAGACCAGCGACGCGTCCGCCTCCAACGCCTCCCAGGATATCCGCGGGACCTGCTCGAGCACGGCTTGCGGCTCGCGCGTGTCGACCGCCAGCCTTCCCAGCTGCGCCAGGTGCTCCGCGAAACGTGCGCGCTGCAGCGCCTGCTTCACGCGCGGATAGGCGCCGATGTCGCGGATGGCCGCCACCACGAGGGGCACGCCGTGGCTCGACAAGGGACTGAGCGCGATCTCGACCATCACCTCCGTGCCATCCTTGCGTTTCGCGACGAGCTCCATGTGCGTGCCCATCGGCCGCGTGCGCGGGGCGCGGCCATAGGCTTCGCGATACGCGGCATGGCGCGGGCGGATCGAGTCCGGGACGAGCGTGTCGACCGGCAGCCCGCCAAGTTCGCCGAGCTCGTAGCCCAGCAGTCGTGCCGCCGCGACGTTGGCCATGACGATGGCGCCGGACGGGTCGACCAGCAGCAGTGCGTCCGGATAGGCCGAGAACAAGGAGCGGAAGACGCTCTGCTCCACGGGTTCGGGAGACCGGGTCGACAAAGTGGTCCTGCCGGGTTCCGTCATCACCGCACCTGCACCGCCGGCACCAGGACATAGCCGGCGCCGCGCACCGACTTGATGATGCGAGGGTCGTCGAC
>FTKT01003330.1_pt1 | contig 39722 bp, 43 predicted proteins | sample 1658271 | NCBI WGS metagenome assembly FTKT01 (sample SAMEA3914811, study PRJEB12502) | metagenome | biome: forest; material: soil | place: Canada | collected 2011-08-04 | depth 0.3 m | reverse complement strand
CCTGGCGCCTGCCGATCTGCCCAAGGTGACAACATGGTCGCTATTTGCGAAACCCTCCGCTAAATGCGAAAGGCAGTTGCTATATGCGACGGCGACTGGGTGTCTCTCTGGGGCCGAGGGGTTGCAGCTCTCCCGGGAGCGAGGGGCGAGCTTGTGATGCCCTGACTTCCTTTCGTGCCCATGCGGCCGGCGGCGGCCACCTCCAGTTGAATCTCTGGTTATCCGCGCCACAATGTGCGCGGGGAGGAACGGAATAAATGCCAGGGAAGATGTACCTGCGGTTTTGGGACGTGAGTCACGGAGCCTGCGCGATGCTGCACCACCGAGTGGGCGAAACGGCTGGCCGACTGGCCATGATCGACTGCGGTGATACGGACGACTGGAATCCGGCGGACTACATCACGCAAAGCATGCGTCGAACCCGTCTGGACTACCTGTTCATCACGAACGCCGACCAAGACCACATGAGTGGCTTGCAGGGCGTTTGGGACGCCGGCATTCACGTCGCTGTGTTCATCAAGAACCCATCCTTCAAGGCGGATGCATTTGAGACCGTCAAGCGCCGCAGCGGAGAGTTGTCGTCCGATGCGCTTCGCTACAAAGAGTGCCTGACCAAGTTCACGGGTGAAGTCACGTTCCCGTTCAACGAGCACATGGGCGGCATCACCCGGGAGACCTTTTGGAACAAGTACCCGGAGTTCGACGACACCAACAACTTGAGCCTTGTCATATTCATCCAGTACCAAGGGGTCGGCTTCCTATTTCCCGGGGACCTTGAAGGTCCTGGATGGCAGAAGCACTTGGAGAATCCGGCGTTTCGCACCATGCTCGGCAAGGTCGACATCCTGTGCGCTTCGCATCACGGTCGTCGCAGCGGCTACTGCGAAGACGTCTTCGAGTACTGCGCGCCCAGCGCAATCGTGATCTCCGACAAGTCCATCGTGCACGACACCCAGAACATGACCCAGACCTATCGCAATCACGTGATCAGAAACCATCCTGATGGCGTCTACGTGCGGACCTCTCAGCGCCGCCGGCACGTATTGACCACCCGCCGCGATGGCTGGATCCAGTTCGAGGTGGATGACGAAGGCTTTTCTATCGACACTGAGTACCAGGGATGAGAGGCAATCGAGAACGCTCGCTGAAGTCGGAGAACTTCAAGTGGCACGTCGCTTTTGCGACGACGCATGTCATTGTCATCGCGCTGTTCGTAGCGCCGGAACTGGTGACGAGCATGACCATGACACGGCTCGGCCTCTATCGCTTGCTCGCTGCGATCGTGCTGCCGATTCTGGTGCAGCTCCTCGTGAATGTTCTGTCGTCCAACGCCAAATCTGCGCTCGTCTATTGGAAGCCTCTGGGCGTGTTGCCTGGGACGGAAGCGTTCACGAAGTACGGGCCGGCCGACGTGCGTGTAAATATGGCGCAGCTCAAGCGCAACGTCGGCGCCTTGCCTACCGATCCCAAGGAGCAGAACTCGAAGTGGTACAAGCTCTACAAGATGGTGGAGAACCACGTAGAGGTATCGGTCGCGCAGAAGGATTTCCTGATGTACCGCGACATGGCCGTCTTGTCGCTGTTCCTCCTCGTACTCGTGCCGGCGGGACTTTATTTTGTGGGCGTTGGCGCGCCGCGCGTGATGGGAGCCGCAGGCTGGTTCGCAGTCGTGTACCTAGCCACCGCGCTCAGCGCTAAGCACACGGGCGAGCGCTTCGTGTCCAACGTTCTGGCCGCGCACTCCGCGAAGAAGATCACCGCGACTCGCGCCACCACGACGTGAAGCGCTGCCCTTGACATGCTGCTGGCAGTGCCCCAAAAGTTCGGCGATGCTCGCGCCCTTCCCGCACTCGACCTAGCTCCGGTGCAACGCCCGCGCGGTTTATTCGCCAGGAAGAGGCCGCTGTGGGCAGTTGACAGCGCCGCTCGGGCATGTATGATTATCGTACACACAAGGTACGAAATGTGTTCATACCCGGGGGACTTCAATGACTGTTGAGCAGCAACTCAAGGCCGCGCTCGCAAAATTTTGGGACGCGAATGCGGTCCCCGTGTCGCCAGGCGCGACGTCCAGCACCGACGCTGTCGTGCCCATGGATTCCTTGAGTGCAGTTGAGGCGCTGATCGACGTCGATGACATCGTGGGCTTTACCGTCGTGGCCGATGAAGTGATCCGCAAGGGCGGATACGACAACCGAGACCAGTTCATTGATGGACTGACGGCCAAGGTACTCAAGATTGCCGCCGCGCGGGTGACAGCATGAGCAGCGACGAGCAAGACACGGAAGCGCAACGCGCCGCAATTGCCCGCCGGCTCAAGGAGGCCCGCGAGTACGTTGGGCTGTCTCAAGAAGATGTCGCAGCGGCTCTCGGCGTGTCGCGGCCGGCCGTGAGCCTGATCGAGGCCGGCACGCGGAAACTGGACTCGGTGGAGCTCGGCAAACTCTCGCGGCTGTTTGGCCGTCCCGCTCAGTATTTTCTGACGGGTGAAGAAGCCGTGGCTGGCTCGGCGAGTGTCGAGTTCTTGGCGCGCACTGTGAGCGGGCTGTCCCAGAACGATTTGAACGAAGTCGCGCGCTTTGCGGAGTTCCTCAAGCGCAGCCCCAAGCCGAGTCCCAAGGGAGACTGATTCATGACACTCCGCGATGATCTTCTTGCGGCTGGGCGACGAGCAGCAGCCGTCCTCGACGACGCGCAACTGCCCGATCGCCTGGCGCAGGGCTTTACGCGGGTCGATCCCTTCGCGATCGCTGCGACCGCCGCCGTACCGATCATCGTGCGACCCCTCGAGAAGCTGCTGGGCGCGTTTTTGCGCGAAGACCAGCCGGGGATCATTCTGAATTCCGCGCGCCCGGCCGGCCTCGTCCACATGACGTGCGCGCACGAGTTGGGCCACTACTTCATGGGCCACAAGTCCACGTCCGATCAGAACATCGACTACGGCTCGAGCGCGGCGTTGATGGAGCGACAAGCTGACCTGTTCGCGTACTCGTTGCTGATGCCCCGTCGGTTGCTGGTTAAGCTGATGACGATCAAGGGCTGGGGTGCGACGTCCTTTCGCGATCCGGTGGTCCTCTATCAACTGTCGCTACGGCTGGGCATGAGCTATACGGGTGCTGTCTGGTCACTCCATCGGCAAAACCTTCTGCCGCTTCCCGACGCGCAGGCACTCGCCGCTGTTCAGCCTGTCGAGATCAAGAAGAATTTGACGGCCGACGTCCTGCATGATCCGGCAAATCAGGACGTGTGGTTGCTCGATAGTTCGGACAAGGACTTGATCCTGGAGCCGCGCAAGGACGATCGCTTCATGATTGAGCTTCCCAGTCGCGCCGGCGCGGGCTACCTGTGGACCGTGTCGGAGGCGGCGCATCAGGGCTTCGAGCTGCGGCCAGTGTTGGTGGATGGGCGCCAGCAAGAACCCGACCCCGAAGAGGTCCTTGTCGGGGGTACGCGATCGCTGCGCTACAGCCTGCAGCCTGCCAACGCGGAACTCACGTCGATGGCACTGAAGTTTCGCGAGGCGCAGCCTTGGCGGCCGGCGACGACTCGAGGCGAATCCTTCGACGTGTCGACCCAGCTCGAGACCATCTCGTTGGGCCTGACGCCGGAATCGCGGCAGCGCCTCGTCAGGGAGGTCGCTGCCCAATGACGACGAACGGAAATACTACTGTGCTGGGCGTGTTCGGCGGCGTGCGAGATCAGGGTGATCGGCCGACCTGCCTGGCCTTCGCGATGTCGGACCTGAGCAAGTATCACGCGGGCTGCGACGTTCTCAGCGCGGAGTACCTCTATCGGGGCGCCGCTCTGGAAACGGCGGGCTGGCAACCGGGCGACGGCACCTACCTGAGCCAGGCCATCGGCGTGGCCAAGGGCGTTGGTCTGCCCCACGAGTCGAGGTTCCCCTACGAACCCGCGGAGCCGGTGCTCCCCATCCCGGCCCTGCCGGTTGGTTCGCCGGAGACGCACTTCAAGACGACGTTCTCGAAGCTCGGGATCCTGCCGGCCGCTGACATCGCTTCGCGCTTGGCCGTCGGCCAGCCCGTGGGCATGATCATCAAGCTGACGCAGGAGTTCTTCGCGGCCGTAGGGGGTGTCATTCCCTTCTCCCCGCTGGTGCTGCCGGACGAGCGTCATGCCGTGATCGCCGTGCCGAGTGGCGAGTCGCTCAAGCCGGGCTACACGCGAATTCGCAACAGCTGGGGCGACACCTGGGGTGACGCCGGCCACGCTTGGCTGCACGACGACTACGTCAACACCCACACCGTCGCAATGTTCGGGGTCTGAGATGGCAAAACTTTTCCAGGAAGATCACTTTGTTCCGGCGTGGCTGGCGGCCTCGCGGTATCTGGATACGCAACCCGATCGGATGGCTCGAAATCTCGTACTGGAGATCGCGCGCCCATTGGAAATTACGCCCACCGACCTCAAAGTGTTCGACATGATCGACGTGGCCTTGCGGGCCCATGCGGACTCGAGCGTTCGCACGGTGGCGGGGACCATCTTCCCTTGGGCGCTATACCGGCGCTTCGGCAGGCCGGCTCTGTACGAGCGCTACGAGAAGATCATCGCGCGGGCCAAGCCGAGCGGCACGTGGGGAACGTATGCCCACAGACTGATGTCGTGGCCGACCGCAGACGGGCGCGGAACCTTTCGACCGCTGGACGAAGCGATCAAGAAGCTCGATCGAGCCGCTCACGGCGGTCATCCGTACCAATCCGCCTACGAGATGGGTGTCATCGCCCCAGCCGTCGATCTGGATCCCAATATGCCCGACGTCGGCGTCGAGCTGCCCACGTTCGATGCTTCCTGCGATGCAAAGAAGATCGGCAACATGCCGTGCTTGAGTCACCTATCGTTCAAGATGACCAATCGCGAGACCGTCGACCTGACGGCCATCTATCGCTCGCACCACTATGCCGCGCGCACGTTGGGCAACCTACTGGGCCTGTCGCAGTTGATGGCGTTCGTCGCCACCGAGGCCAAGCTGAAGGCGGGCGTGCTCACGTGCGTTTCGACCCACGCCGAATTGGATCTCGGCAGCTGGGGTAATGCGGCCTCGAGCCGGGCGCTGATGGCGAGCTTGAACGCGCTCGAATGGGCTCAGAACAAGGCGGCCTGATGGCGTTCGGCTGCGCTTCTCGGCCGCGCAATGGATTTCAGGCCGTAGATCTTTTGCATCCCTTCGCGGAACTCCGTCGTGCCCCCATAGCTCGGGTGACGAACCGCGGTGACTTCGACGTCGAAGTACGAAGCGTACTTGACGGCGTCCTGGCCGATGCCGATGACGCGCTTGATGCCGAGCCATCCGATCAGCGTCGCGTTGATGTCATCGACGAGAGCAAGTTCGCTGGCTGAGAACTTCCGATTGGTGAACTGGTCGTCTGGCTCGTAGGGGTGGAACGGGAAGACGTTCCACAAGAACGGCGGCAGGTCGAGCGCGCGCAGCACGGCCCAAATCTCGGCGGCGGTGCGCTCTGCGACGGCAGGCCCCTTCGTCGCCTGTTCGACGGTGCAGCCCGGGTAGACAGACTCCATCTCCGGCAGGTGATATTCGTCCGTCAGCGCCAAGCCTGTGCGCCGACCACCACGGTAGCCGAGGTCGCGGCCCATCCAGATGGTGTCGACGCCTAGGGCTTCGACGCACGTCAAGAACGTCTTCAGGTTGCGACGACGTGCAGCCGGCGCCTGGGGTTGATCATGCAGCCCGCACACGTCGGCGTACGGATTGAAGACATTGGCCAAGGAAATGGACGCTAGGGACTTGACGAACTGGTCTGCGTTCATGCGGCGCTCCGTTCGAATTTGATGGTGTGCTCGGTCATGTTGACGACCACGATGCCGCCGCGATTCTCGTGTTTGCGAATTTCGCGAAAGATGGCGAACCCGTCGAGGATGGCTCTTGCCCACTGCCACGGCGGACAGTCTTGAACCTCATAGCCCGCCACCATGCTTTCGACCTGCTTGAGCAGGCCGTAGTCGAGCTTGTTGACCGGGATGTCTTGGTAGAACTCACGCTTTTTGGCGTGGTTGAAGATCCAGGTCGCGATGCCCTCTTCGATGATCATGGCGCGCGCGCCGTCCTGGTTCTCGTCGACGGCGGATTTGGACTTGCGTTTTCGCTTGAGCAGGGCGCGGATGACCGGCGACCACCCGAGGTGCGCTATGTAGGCCAGGTGGAACACGTCGTGGAACCGATAATCGTCCGGCTCAACGCTGTTGTCCGTCAGCCGATCCCCGATGAAGACGCCATTCATGCGCTGCACGACATGCGCTTGCTTGCCATGCCCACGCTCGATGAACTCCATCCGCAGCTCGCGCGGCAGCCGCTCGTGCTCCGGGAACCCCTCGTCGAACAAATCCACATAGACCGGCGGATCCTCGGGCCAACGGGCGGCAATCTTGGCCAGATTGTCGCGTGCCAGCTCTTCCAGTTTCAAGTTGAACGAGCCAGCGACGAGTGCGAGGGTCGCCATGAGGTGTCCGAACAGCGCGAACAGCTCCTTCTTCGGCATGGCGGCGAGTGCGCCCTCCGGCGGCTTCAACAAGTCGCCGCTGGCGCGGGCGAGCTCGCCCAAGAGCTCCGTTCGTCGTGCGTCCAGGCCCGCGCTGTGCACAGCCACGATCCCATCGATGTTTCGAAACGTCGTGGCGGTCGTCGGTGCGCGCTCTGATTCGCCGAGTTCCAGGCGAAGCGACTGCATGCAGGCCGATCCGAGGTCGTCCGCGGCAATGCCGAGCGTATGCGCGACTGCGACGAGGTACCACAGGGCGTCTCCGATCTCCTCGCCGGCGACCTCAGTCTCCGACTCCTTGAGTTGGTCGCGCGCGACCTTCTTGATGGCGGCAAGCAGTCCGCCCACCTCGCCGAAGAACCCGAACATGAGCTTGCGCAAGCCATCAGCGTCCTCTGCAAACCGGTCGGTGGCGCTGGCTCGAGTGAAATATTCGGTCAGTGAGATCGCGGGGGCTTGTGCGTGGGCGGGGGACATCTTGTGTGGGGCCTATGCGCTGGCGGGCATTTCGGAAGCCACTGACTGGGCTGCCAACTGCACCTTGAGGCTCTTTGCGCAGCCGATGATTGTGCGACGGTCGCCGTGGATTGCGCCCAGCTTCAGCGCCACTTCCCGCACGGATACGGTCACGTCGTAGTGTGGGTAGGAGGCGCGATCCTGGAACCACGCGCGCTTGAGGCCTAGCTTGAGCGCGAATCCGTGGAGTTCGTCGAGCGAATCGGCCACGAGGTGGCACCACTTTTTGCCGCGCCAGCTCAGTTGCTCGTTGTCGACGTAGACGGTCATGATGGTGCCTGTGCAAAAGTTATGCAAATATACGCACAATGGCGTACAGATTCAACACCTCTTTGTCGGCGATCCTGCTCGGCCGGCGGCTGCGCGCCGCGCGAGAGAAGAGGCTGTTTACGCTGGCGCAACTGGCGCAGGCTGTGGGTATTAATCATGGGCAAATCTCGCGCATCGAGCGCGGTGCGTTCAAGACCTACTCTAAGAATGTGCAAAAACTTTGCACATTTCTATCGGTCGACGAGGAGCTCTCGCTGCCGAAACCGAATGACCCGGGCGACGCCCCCGCTCGACTGCTCCTCAGATTGAAGGCATTTCTGGATGCGTCGCCTGAACAAGCCGCACTGTTCGCGACGCTGCTCGAGGCGTTGGAGGTGCTGCAGGCGGACCGCGGGGTCATTCAGCGCGGGGCCTGAACGCGATCCGCCGGTGCATTGTGGGACGGTGTCTAGCTCATTGAACGAGCCTGACCGGCCTGCGACGCGCCGCCGGACCGCGGGCCCTTGGCGTTCGCTGCGCCCAGGCCATCCAGGCTTTGCTGCAGCCCGCGAGACGTCTGCGACCGGCTCCTCGGGTTGTCATTTCTACGCTCGCGTCGGCGGGGCTCATCCAGTGAGCTTCGATGCGCAGACGATTCGGTGAGCGACCGCTCGTGTGGGTCGCCCCTTGAAATGGAGGTTAGCAGCCCTATCTGAGGGACGAGCTCCACGCGACCGACGAGTCGGCTCGCGCCTATCAAATGGCATGAGATCACCGAGCACCTTTTCTGATATTGGGAGAGAAGATGAGCGAAGGAATCCAAATTGACTTCCTGCCTGTGGGCGAAGGTGAGCACTGTGGGGATGCGATCGCGATCCGATGGCGCGAAGGCGATGCCTTCCGCGTGATGGTCTACGACGGCGGCACGCAGGAGTACGGTGCAGCGCTTGCGCAGCACATCTACACGCACTTCAACACCACCCACGTCGACTACCTCGTCAACTCGCACCCTGACAACGACCACGCTGGCGGCCTGACCTACCTCGTTGAAAACATGACGGTCGGCCAAGTCTGGATTCACCGACCATGGCTGTACAGCGCTCACATTCGGCAGTACTTCAACGACGGTCGAATCACGGACGCCAGCCTGGCAGAGCGCCTCAAGCGCAAGATGGGCGCCGCGCATCGGCTCGAGCAGGCGGCCCTCGCACGGGGCATCCCGGTGCGCGAACCCTTCGCTGGGCAGCAGATCGGCATCTTCAGCGTCCTGTCGCCGACGCAGGAGCGATACGTCCACGAGCTGATTCCGGCCTTCGAGAAGTCACCTGAGTTGAGGAAGGAAAGCGCGTTCGACTCGGTCGTTGGATTCGTTCGCAAGGCGGTGCAGTACGTAGCCGGCGAGTGGCACATCGAATATCTGCCGGATGGCGTCGCGACTAGCGCCGAAAACGAAAGCAGTGCGATCCTGTTCGCGCCGATGGCGGGTCGCGGGGTGCTTCTGACGGGTGATGCGGGCGTCGAGTCGCTCAAGGCTGCCGCGCAGTATGCGCTGACGCGGGGGGTCTTCCTGCCTACCGCCATCCAATGCGTCCAGATTCCGCACCACGGAGGTCGACACAATGTTTCGACCGAGGCGCTGAACATGCTGCTTGGCGGGCCGCTACCCCATTTCCACGACGAGCCCGAGCGCAGCGCGTGTGTTTCGGCCTCGGAAAAGGCGCCGAGCCATCCCAAGAGGGTGGTGACCAACGCGTTCATTCGGCGTGGCTTCAAGGTTGGACAGACCAAAGGCCAAGGCGTCTGCTACACCGACAACATGCCGGCGCGCCCGGGTTGGATGCCGATCGATGGCGTGCAGTTCCATACGGAGGTGGAGGGGTGACTTCGAAGTTTGGCGACGGTCTCACTCTCGACGTTGTCGAGGTCGTCAGCTACGCGAAGGCCAGAGCCTGCCTGCGCGACCACTGAAATCAAACGCGATGTGGTTGCCCGCAGCTCCGGCCTTGACGCCCGAAGGCCCGACTCGCTGCCACATCTTGAGTACTTGCTAAAGGAGGAGAACGATGTCTCAATTTACGGTTCGAATCGAGTTGCACAACGCGAATGCGGAGGACTACAACAAGCTTCACAGGGCCATGGAGGCCGATGGTTTCTCGCGCACGATCACGGCAAACGACGGCGCCGTGTACCACCTTCCAACGGCGGAGTACGACTTCGAGCATGCGTCGATGTCATCAGGCGACGTGCGTGACAAGGCCGGTGCCGTCGCAAAGAAGATCAAGTCCGATCCCGCGGTTCTCGTTACGAAGTCAGCCGGGCGAGCTTGGCGCGGCCTCGACGAGGCTTGATTCGCGTCAGCTGCACCTGGTCGTGCAGTTGCTGGCGAATCGATGGACGCTTTCTGGCGCTCGAGCAAGAACGACGCCGTCACCGGGAGCCAATCAACTGGCTTGCATGCGTCTTCGGCCGCCAGTCGTTGGACGGCTTTCCTAAGGGCCAGTCGCTATCGTCGCCTGTCGGGCGCTTGCTCGGCTGGTGATGTGCCAATTGACGCGCTAACGATTGCTGCCTCCAGACTCGCTCGAGCGTGCTCACGTCGGCTCGACTGGATACGGCGTCGAATTCCTCTTGTGGGTACCCCGAGCCTCGCGGACAAGCCGCATGGCCCGGGAAAACGATGAGTGAGGCAGCTTCAGATTGGAGCGGTGAGTCCCGACTCAAGAACATAGAATCCTATAGGGCTACAACCTATAGGGTTCATCCATGTTGCCGAACCAGCTTGTCTCTTTCGTTCAATCCGTTGTCGCTCTTGCGGCACCGGCGCTTCTTGTGGACGGAAAGCGCCCGCGCAAGATGAACGGTGTTACCCCAGAGCAAATGGTTCGCATGGAACGAGAGATGGCCAACCTGCAAGGGCAGTACCGGCTCGTCGAACAATCATACGGACAGGACGTGCTCAACCTCGTCTTGGCTCGGGGCTACCTCGCCAAGCTCTTGGAAAACGACATGGCATCGAGATACATCCGCCTAAAGCAGCCAGAGGTTTTAGAGCAGTTTGCGGCCATCATCGCGGCGACAGCGCTCGAGTAGGGTCGCCGGAGGCGACCCCACGAGCGGAAGATGCGTCCAGCACAATAAGCAAAGGCAGCGCCCGCGAGCCAGACGAGTCTATTGCCAACGACTGCGTTGCCAGGCTCGGGGCGAAACACCGACCGCGTGCTTGAACACCCGAGTGAAATGACTCTGGTCAGCGAATCCCGTCAGAAGGGCGATTTCAGCAAATGAACTCCTGCTGCTGAGAAGCAAATCCTGCGCCTTCTTGATGCGCGCGTTCAAGAGCCATTGGTGTGGAGGCATTCCCGTTGAGGCCTTGAAGGCGCGCCCGAACTGAGATTGCGAGAGATTAGTGAGGTCTGCAAGATCCTTGAGGCTGGCCGCCTCGGACAGGTGCTCGGCGATGTATTCGATGGCTCGTCGGAGCTGCCAAGGTGCGAGTCGGCCCAGCGATCGATTCGGTGCGTCAGGACTCAAGCGCAGAAAATCGATGCACGCCATGACCGTGAGACTGTCGATGTATAGGCGGCTGAAGGCGTCAGGGCTTTCGCATTCGTCAGCGAGGCACCCCGCAAGGTGCCGCAGTCGATAATCGCTGAAAAGCCGTGGCTCCGAAGGCATGACCAGCTTTTGTCCCAGCGCTTCCGACACGCGCGGGAAATCGAAGTCCAGGCGGAGATCCCGCACGCGACGAATCCCCTCCGTGTAGCCCCAGATAGCCGCCCCTGGAGGCGTGAAGCTCATGTTGAAGCCGGTTGGCGACGGGTCGTCCGGCTTCAGCCGGCCTTCGACGCGACCGCCGACCTCTTCCACGACGATAGAGAGCCTGGCGTGTGAGTCCGACGAAACGTCTGCCCACGCCCGTCCCGGTTGCAATCCGAACTGGACTGAATGCAGGACGATGTCGTTTGACACGCGCGTGACGCATCGCACATCCACGACGCCGTGAGCGGAACGAAGCACGCGCTCATCGTTGGAGGAATCGCTCATCTCGCCACTTTCCAGAGGGGCCGCACCGACAGATGGGGACGCCGCAGCCCCGGAGCAGACAAGCAGGCGACCTTCGATCCAGCGGAGCTGACCGTACGGTGCCCCTCACGGTACAGCGCGATGGTGAATTTCGTCAACGGACGCGCGGAATGTTCAATATTTCGTGCGGCCGAATCCCTAGCGTTGAGCAGGTCGGACAGGGGAACCTCCTGGGCAGCGCGCAGGTCGGCGATCCCGTCCCCTCGACCGCGGCAAACGCACAGCAAGGACTCATCAACAAGCTGTTGGATCCTGAAGCAAAGCTGTGCGGTCGCGAAAATTTCCAGGCGGAACCACAACATGACTGCCACCTCCAAAGCGCTTCGCGTTGGTCTTCTGACGAGCGGCCGCCAGCTCATCGTCGCTGCGTTGATGCTGTTGCTCGGGACGGTGTCCGCTGGTGCCCCGGCAGCCACGGGAGATTCCAGCGCACCCGGCGACCTGTCGGACACTGCGTTGGTCCGTGCCATGCCTGGTTTCGAGAATGGCTACGCGGACGTCAATGGAGCCCGGTTGCACTACGTGACCGGCGGCAAGGGTCGACCGCTCGTGCTGCTGCCTGGTTGGCCGGAGACATGGTGGGAGTTCCACTTGATCATGCCGGCACTGGCGACGAAACACCGCGTCATCGCCGTGGACCTGCGCGGCATGGGGGGCTCATCCAAACCCGAGGGTGGCTACGACAAGAAGAACATGGCCAAGGACATTCGCGAGTTGGTGCGCCTTCTCGGATACGACAAGGTCGACATCGCAGGGCACGACATCGGGTCGATGGTCGCGTTCAGCTTTGCCGCGAACTACCCGGAAGCGACGTTGAAACTTGCTCTGCTGGACATCCCGCACCCGGATGAAGTGATGTCGGAATTCAGGATTCTCCCGGAGCCCGGAAAATTTGGCGCGAAGATCGACGATGACCATCCGGGCTATCCGTGGTGGTTCGCGTTCCATCAAGTCAAGGGCCTGCCCGAGCAAATCCTGGACGGTCGATTCCCGATCTATCAAGGATTCTTGTTCGACTACCTGCTCAAGGACTCGGCGTCGATCGGACCGCATGACCGCGCCATCTATGCGGCCGCCTATTCCAGCAAAGACGCCATACGTGCAGGAGACGCCTGGTACCAGAGCTTTCCGCAGGACATCGTCGACAGCAAAGCCTACAAGAAGCTGGAGATGCCGGTTTTGGGCCTGGGCTCGACTGGCTACGGATGGTTGAAGGTGGCGGTGACGCCGAAAGCGACCAATTTCCGGATAGTCAAGATCGAGAACAGCGGCCACTTCATGCAGGAGGAGCAACCGGACGTCGTCGCGAAGTTGCTGCTCGAATTCTTCGATTGAGGTAACGCGCGCCGACGCTCCGGGCGCACGCGCGGCTGCGCAGCCCTTGCGAGCTCGACGAGTACATCGGTGCCAAGAGGGCCAACGTTGCGAGTGCGGCAACGATGCGTTGCTGCCGGGGCGATTTCCTGAGGGGACGAGTCTTCCTATCCTTCTCATACCAACTTAACGGAGGCCAACATGGCACGGAAACTTGAAGGAAAGATCGCAGTCGTTACCGGTGGAACCAGCGGCATCGGCCTGGCAACCGCCAAGCAGTTCGCCGCCGAAGGCGCGCACGTCTTCGTGACGGGCCGCCGCAAGGCTGAACTCGACAAGGCTGTCGCCGCGATCGGCAACGCAACGGGGCTCCAAGTGGACTCCGGCAAGCTCGCCGACCTCGACAAGCTCTTCGCGCAAGTCAAGGAATCGAAGGGCCGCATCGATGTGCTGTTCGTGAACGCAGGCGGCGGCACCATGTTGCCGCTGGGCGCCATCACCGAGGAACAGTTCGACGACACGTTCAACCGCAACGTCAAGGGTGTCGTGTTCACCGTCCAGAAGGCACTGCCGCTCCTGGGCAAGGGCTCTTCGGTGATCCTGACCGGTTCGAGCGCAGCCAGCAAGGGCACGCCCGCGTTCAGCGTCTACGCCGCGTCCAAGGCGGCCGTGCGCGCGTTCTCGCGCAACTGGATCCTCGACCTGAAGGATCGCGGTATTCGCGTCAACACCATCAGCCCGGGCCCGACCGAGACGCCGGGGCTCGTCGATCTGGCCGGTCCGGACGTCGAGCAGCAGAAGGGCCTGCTGGGCTACCTCGCGTCGACGGTTCCGATGGGCCGCGTCGGCACGTCCGAGGAGATCGCCAAGGCCGCGCTGTTCCTCGCGTCCGACGACGCGAGCTTCGTCAGCGGCATCGACCTGGCTGTCGACGGCGGCGTGGCGCAGGTCTAAGCGCCCGCAACCCAGCTTGCTGGGGCCCGCGCGGGGCCGCACGATGCGGCCCTGCCTGGGTACGTTTGCCCATTTCCGCGGGGGACTGTTCGGCAGTCCTTCCCGGATCCAACTGTTGTCGTTGAACTGGCCCGGAGCCAGGAATCATCAGGAGTTCCCGAGATGCGCACCGTCATCTACCGCAAGTACGGCAATCCCGCCGACGTTCTTGAAGTCGTCGAAGGTGACGCGCCGCCGGTGCCTGCTGCGCGCGAGGTGACGATTCGAGTCATGGTCAGGCCAGTTCATCCTGGAGACCTGCTCGGTGTGCAGGGGCGCTATCGCGGGCCAGGCGACACCAGTGAGGTCACCGTCGGCGGTGCTCGCCCCGGATTCGAGGGGATGGGCGTCATTGAGGCCGTCGGTGCCGACGTGAAGGCATCGAGCGGCTTGAAGATCGGCGCTCGGGTCGCTTTCTTCCCGGCGCGTGGCGCGTGGGGCGAAAGGGTCAATGCGTCGATCGACTTCGTCGCGCTCGTTCCCGACGACGTTTCGGATGACGTGGCGAGTCAGCTGCACGTCAATCCGATGACCGCCATCATGCTGCTGCGCGCGGCGCAGGCGGCCGGTGTCGAAGCGCGCGGAGAAGGCGTTGTCGTCCTCACAGCCGCTGCAAGTGCGGTCGCCAAGCTCGCAACGACGCTGGCGCGGCAGCTCGATCTTCGCATCGTAAATCTGGTCCGACGCTCCTCGAGCTTGGCGGAGCTGGCCACGCTGCACCCGGGTGTCGGGCTGGTCTCGACGGATCAGGACAACTGGCAAGAACGCGTGCGAGCGGCGACGGGCGGCCGGCCCATTCGCGCGGTGCTCGATCCGGTCGGCGGTGAGACCGCCAGCGAGATGCTCCAGCTCCTCGCGTCGGGTGGCACGTTCATCTCGTACGGCGACTTGTCCGGCCAACCGATGTCGACGAACGCACTCGGCTTCTCCGTGCGCGACATCCGGATCCATGGCGTCTCGGTGGGTCGCTGGGCGTCGCTGCCGGAGCCGGTGCGCCGCGAAGACTTGCGTTCGGCGCTTGCGCTTGCAAAGGTCGGAGCCAAGCTGCTGCCGGTTGCTGCGCACTACGACCTGGCAGATGTCGCCAAGGCGGCCGCTCACGCGCAGCAGCCCGCCAAGCAAGGCACAGTCTTGCTGACGTCGCACTGAGCCGCAGCCGTTCGAGGGTGGCGACATGACTCACGACTCCCGCGTCATCCCCGAACCCTCGGATGGTGGCAGCGTGGCTCGACGTCGCGCCTGGCTCGCGGTCGCTACCGTGGCGCTTGGCACGTTCGTGATGGTGACAACCGAGTTCCTTCCGATTGGCCTGCTCAGCTCGATGGCGCGCGACCTCCAGGTATCGGAAGGAACCGCGGGGCTGATGGTCACCGTGCCGGGCATCGTGGCTGCCATCGCCGCGCCGGTCGTGACCCTTGCCGCCAGGAACGCTGACAGACGACTGCTGCTGATCGCGCTGGCGAGCCTCATCCTGCTGTCCAACGCCATCGTGGCGCTCTCGTCCAACTTCGGCATCGTCCTGGCGGGGCGAGTGTTGCTCGGAGTCAGCGTGGGCGGCTTCTGGACGTTCGCTGCAGCGGTCGGTCGGCGCCTGGTATCCGAAGCCGACGGAGGCCGAGCGACAGCGTTGATCCTTGCTGGAATTTCGGTCGGCACCGTCGTCGGCGTCCCGATCGGAACGACCATCGGAGTGCTGGCGGGGTGGCGCTGGGCGTTCGGCGGCGTGGCCGCGCTCGCTCTGCTCGCCGCACTTGGACAGTCGGCCTTGCTACCCTCGCTGCCGAGCCGGCACGCCGTCAAGCTTCGTGATTTGGGCGCGCTGTTCCTGGTGCCTCGCGCGGCCCTTGGGTTCGCGGCGACGGCGCTAATCGCCGGCGGTCACTTTGCGGCCTACACCTACCTCGAACCGTTCCTCACCCAGGTCGCCGGTTTCACAGCGAGCGGTCTGAGCTGGGCGCTCGCGGCCTACGGCGTCACGGGCGTTCTGGGCAACTTCATCGGCGAACGGGCAACGGCCAAGGACGTCCGAAGCGCGTTCCTCGGCGTGGGCGTCGCGCTCGGCGCCGCCATTCTCCTTGCCATCGCATTCGGGTCAAACGTCTTCGCAGTCACCGTTGCCGTCGTTCTGTGGGGCGCTGCATTTGGTGCCGTTCCGGTCGCCGTGCAGATCTGGACTTACGAGGCTGCGCCCAGGCAGTTCGAGACGGGCTCGGCGCTCATGGTGTCCGTCTTCCAGGTTGCGCTGGCGGCTGGTGCGTTCGCCGGTGGCGAACTTGTCGACCGCATCGGATTGAGGTCGGCATTCGGCCTTGGCGCGGCGCTCTCGGGGTTGTCCGCCTTGGTCATCTATTTCGCGTCTCGTCTGGCCACCCCGCGTGGAAACTCGATCGACGAGACCACCGCGTCATCTGCAATCCAACTCAAGAGAATGGAATCGTGAAAGACCAAGTCACCTCTGCTGCGGCGCTCGATCGCCGCTCCTTGCTCGTCGGCTCGCTGGGCATCGGCGCTGCGCTTGCCTCCGGGATGGCGCTGGCAAAGTCGCCTGCGCCAACCGGCATCTTCATGCTGCCTCCCGCGACGGACGCCATCACGCCATTTCGCGTCTCCGTGCCGGAGTCCCAGCTTGCGGACCTTCGACAGCGTCTGGCGCACGTGCGTTGGCCCGATGCAGGAACGACGGCCGACTGGAGCCAGGGTGTTCCACTCGCGAAGGCCCAGGCGCTCGTCGCTCAATGGCGCGACCACTACAACTGGCGCAAGGTCGAGAGTCGCCTGAACGCGCTGCCGCAGTTCCGCACGCGCATCGACGGCCTGGGCATCCATTTCATCCACGTCCGCTCCAAGCACTCGAATGCGCTGCCGGTCATCTTGACGCACGGGTGGCCGGGTTCCGTGCTCGAGTTCCTCGACGTCATCGGGCCGCTGACGGACCCGACCGCGTATGGCGGCCGTGCCGAGGATGCGTTCGACGTCGTCATCCCCTCTCTGCCGGGCTATGGCTTCTCCGACAAGCCGACGGAAGCCGGCTGGGGATTGCCGCGCATCGCGAAGGCTTGGGACGTCCTGATGAAGCGCCTGGGCTACGACCGCTACGTCGCCCAAGGTGGTGATTGGGGCGCCGGCGTCACGACCTGGATGGGCAAGCAGCAGCCGCAAGGCCTGGCGGCGATCCACCTGAACCTGGCCATCCTGTTCCCGCCGCCGCCCGCCGGTCCTGGTGGATATGGCCCGGAGGAAATGGCCGCTGTCGGCCAGCTTGTGAAGTACAGCACCGACGGCATCGGCTATGCGTCGATCCAGGGCACGCGCCCGCAGACGCTGGGATACGGGCTGGCCGACTCCCCGGTCGGCCAAGCCATGTGGATGTACGAGAAGTTCCAGGCCTGGAGCGACAACCGCGGCGACGCCTCCGATGCGATCTCCGTCGAGAAGATGTTGGACGACATCACGCTGTACTGGCTGACCGACACGGCGGCTTCTTCCGCACGCCTCTATCACGAGAGCTTCGGCAAGGATTTCGGGCGCATGGAGCTCTCGCTGCCGGTGGCGGTGAGCGTCTTCAAGGGCGACTCATTTACGCCGCCCAAGGTCTGGGGTGACCGCACGTACTCGAAGCTCGTCTACTGGGGCGAGGTTCCGCACGGTGGGCACTTCGCTGCCTGGGAGCAACCGGAGCTATTCGCAGGCGAGTTGCGCAAGGCGTTCGCGTCGGTGCGTGCGAGCTGAGCGCTTGACTTGACGGGCTTTGACTAGGAGGTCGATTCCATGAAAACGGCAACGCAACTTCTGAGCAAATACCTGGCCTCCATCCAGGATCCTCGAGCTACAGCGTCCCTGTTCGCGCCGGACGGCGCGCTGGAGCTGCCGTACCTCGTCTCACTCGGCATCACGAGCAGGGTCGTGGGTCCGGCGGCGATCGAGCAGTTCATCGCGTCGCTGCTCGAGAAGGTGCCTGAGTTTGCCTTCAAGAATATTCGAATGCTGATAGAGACGGACGAGCAGGTCTTTGCGGAGTACGAGATGGAGGCCCAGGTGTTGTCGACAGGCAAGACCTACAAGCAGATGTACGCCGGTCGGCTCGTGGCGAAGGACGGCAAGATCGCGTTGCTGCGCGAGTCGCTGGACACGATCGCTGCTGCCAACGCGTTCGCGCCCTGAGGACTGGCATCGACTCCAGTCGCATACGCCCACACCCGGCGAGAATCGGCGGCCGCCAAGACGTCACTCGTGAGAAGCACTCGGATGACACCGTGGTGACGGCAATTCGACAGCGACCGGAGAAACCAATGGCCCAGGTGAACGACTTGAACGACATGTACTTGTTCGCCAAGGTGATCGAACACGGCGGCTACACCGCGGCGGGCCGCGCGCTTGGCGTCGCGACGTCCAAGCTCAGTCGACGGGTTGCTGAACTGGAGCGCGAGCTCGGTGTGCATCTGCTGAATCGAACATCGCGCAGCATTTCGCTATCGGATGTCGGCGAGACCTTCTATCGCCACTGCGTGTCGATGCTGAGCGAGGCAGAAGCGGCGCGCGAGGCCATCGAACGCACGCGCTCGGCGCCGCAAGGCCTCGTTCGTATCAGCTGTCCCGTGGGCCTGCTGCAAAGCGATATCGGGGCCATTCTTGCGAGGTGCCTAGCGGACAACCCACTGGTGCGCATCAACCTGGAGGCGACGAATCGCCGCGTGGACGTCGTCGAAGAGGGGTTCGACCTCGCGGTTCGAGTGCGCCTGCCTCCGCTGGAGGACTCCGATCTCGCGGTGCGTCCCTTGGGAACCTCACCAATGATTCTCGTGTGCAGTTCTTGGTACATCGCGCAGCACGGCAAGCCATCGTCCGCCGACGACCTCGGCAAGATGCCGACCGTGGGCATGTCCCGGGCTGGCGGCAAGTATTCGTGGCACTTCACAGCGGGCGACGGTTCGGAAACAGCCGTCGTGCATACGCCCCGCCTGGCGACTGACGACCTCTCCACATTGCGAACAACCGCGCTGGAAGGTGTCGGTATCGCCATATTGCCGGAGTCGCTGATCCGCAAGGAACTGGCAGACGGCTCCTTGGTGCGGGTACTGCCCGAGCTGAAGCCGCCAGCAGGCGTCGTGCATGTCGTCTTCGCATCACGGAAGGGATTGATTCCCGCCGTCCGCGTGGTCATCGACGCTCTCGTCCGTGGGTTCGACGGGTCGGAGAGTCGTCAGTGATCGGATATCGCCAATTGGGCCCGCCGGGCGGTTGACGGGTTCTCGCCTCGGAGGAGTAGATGGACCAGTTGCTTGTCATGCGCGTGTTCGTGCGCATTTCGTCATCGTCCTAGCACTTGACCACGCGGCTGTGACGGTGCTCTACGCAAGAAAGGGAAACAGTGATGATCGATATTTCAAAGTTGTTGTCTCTGACCGAAGTCTCGCGCCGTGAGGCGTTGCTTGGGTTGGCTCAAGGGGCATCGGTCGCCGCCCTTGGTTCCAGCTTGCTCTTCCAAGCCTCCGCTCACGCAGCGCAGGGCACCTCAAGCGCAACCGGCGATGATGTCGTCCCGTTTCACGTTGCGGTGCCGCAATCGAGCATCGACGATCTCAAGCGCTGCCTCGCTGCAACTCGCTGGCCGGACCGCGGCACCGTCAGCGACTGGTCGCAGGGTGTGCCTCTGGATTCAGCCAAGGCGTTGGTCAAGTACTGGCACGACCGCTATGACTGGCGCAAGTTCGAGCGCAAGCTCAACTCCTTTCCTCAATACCGCACCCAGATCGACGGGCTCGGCATTCACTTCATCCATGTGAAGTCGAAGCATCCCGAGGCGCTGCCCATCATCCTGACTCACGGCTGGCCTGGTTCGGTCGTCGAATTCCTCAAGGTGATCGGCCCCCTGACGGACCCGCCGGCATACGGTGGCCGTCCAGAAGATGCATTCCATGTGGTGATTCCTTCTCAACCGGGTTTTGGCTGGTCGGACAAGCCCGCGGAGACCGGCTGGGACGTGGTCCGAACGGCCAAGGCCTGGGGAACGCTCATGAAGCGCCTCGGCTACTCACGCTGGGTCGCTCAGGGCGGCGATTGGGGCTCGGGCGTCACACACGCACTGGGCCACGTCCGACCTGACGGTCTGGTAGCTGCCCATGTGAACTGGCCGCTGGTGTTTCCTGAGAAGTTTCCGGAGAATCCGGCACCGGACGAGAAGGCCGCGATGGACGCTGCAGGCAAGTTCCTTGCAGACCAGTTCGGGTACTTCAAGGAGCAGGCGACGCGACCGCAGACCATCGGCTATGCCCTTGAGGACTCCCCGGTCGGCCAGGCGACATGGATCTACGAGAAGTTCCAAGCTTGGACTGACAACCGCGGCCGCGCCGAAGACGCGCTTACGACCGAGGAGATGCTGGACAACATCTCGCTCTACTGGTTCACCGAGACGGCCGCTTCATCGGCTCGCATCTACTGGGAGAACACTCGGCATGGCGGTGGCTTTGACGCCGGCATCATCGAGCTTCCCATGGCAGCAACGATCTTCCCGAAGGAGATCTACCGCGCGCCGAAGGCCTGGGCGCAGGCCCACTGGCCAAATCTCATCTATTGGAACGAGGTCGACCGCGGAGGGCACTTCGCAGCATTTGAACAACCGCAACTTTTCAGCGAAGAACTCTGGAAGGCCTTCCGCTCCGTTCGTACCTGAGAACCCCTTCACCAGCGCGGCTTGGCCAACCGGCTGCGACGCTGGTGAACTTCGATGGTTCAAGGCTTCGAGTTGCTACGCCAGTTCCACGACGACAAGCTCGGTATCCGCCAGTGCTTCAAATTCCACGATCCGCTCCCCTGTGACGGCCACGCCATCCCCTTCTTCGACCCGCACGCCATTGAGTAGTACCGCGCCCACTGCGGGCACTAGGTACAGGTCACGGCCGTCGAGGACTTCGTACTTCATCGACGCGCCGGCTTCGAGTCGGCCGGCGAGCAGGCGAGCGTCGGCCCGCAGTGGCAAAGCTTCGGACGATGCGTCTTCGGGCAGGCCGCTGGCGAGAACTGTGAGGCGATTCGAGCGCTCCCGTCCCGGGAAACGGCGCATGGCATATGAGGGCGGCAGGCCGAGCTGGTTCGGCGCGATCCATATCTGAAAAATCTTCAGTGGGGTGTCGCCGCGATTGAATTCCGAGTGGCGAAGCCCAGATCCGGCGCTCATGACCTGAACGTCGCCCGCCTGGATCTCGAACGCGTTCCCCAGCGTGTCCCCGTGAGTCACGATGCCGGTTCTGACATACGTGATGATCTCGACGTCTCGGTGAGGGTGAAGCGGAAACCCGTGCCCCGCGGCGAACTCGTCGTCATTCCAGACATAGAGGGACTTGACGGGCATGTGTGCCGGGTCAGGTCGCCCGTTGAAGGGGAAGTGATGGCGAGCTTGGAGCCAGCCGAGGTTTGCGCTGGGAAGGGCGGAGAGGGGTCTATGGTCGATCATGTCGGCATTCCAGTTTTCTGAGCGATGGGCTGAGCCGGCGAGTCCGGCGTGTCGTCCCCATCGGGATGCCTTGAAGAATGGGGGTTGCGGCGCCGCGGTGCCACTAGGTGAGCCGGAACGCTGCGTTGCTGAATCGGCAAGAGTCACGGCTCGTGCGCTTGCCTCTGCAGCTCGCAGAGACGATTCGTCGACCGATTTCGACAACGCCTTCCTCCGCGGCGAAGGCGGCAGGCATTTTTGACCTCAAGAATTGCGCCCCGGAGGGAGTCATTCACCGATGAAGAATCGGCAGCGCGCATATGCGGCCGCTTCGCCGACGAACAAGCCACTGTCTGCTGGCAGGTTTTGCGCGCAACTGAGGCCGTCCAAGAGCACCCAGACCACTGGCGAGAGCAGCCTCGTTTGTCCAGACCGAGGATTGGCCGTGATCGCAATGCTGCTGGTATCTTGCGGGTTACCAACCATGCGTCAATGCCCTCAAACGAGGATGCGACCGCTACAGCTTTGCCGCGGGAGCCGCCACGCGATCAAGCCGCGCTGCGGGCCGCAACCGCTACATGGGAGCCATCGCTCTGGCTGAATCGACCCGGATTCCTAGACCCTCGCGAGCCGTTGGATGGCGCCGGCTTGTCTACCTGACCCGGGCAACCCAGCGCGCTAGCTTTTGCGCTTGGTGCGGTGCGCCGAACCCGCCTGTGCGCCATCGGAGGAGCCCGGAGCCACTCGATCTAGTACCGAGCGGATGGCCTGGGCCTCGGTCCTGGCCAGCAAGGTCTCGCGGTCGGCTTCCGCGAGCCGCCGACGTGTATCTTCAAGCTCGGCTGTCTGAAGCCGATACGCCTCGTCGACGCCCGCGCGGGAGGCTGTGGCCGTATCAAGTTGCGCCTGTAGACGCGCAATCGAATCCGCCACCTCTCGATCGACGTCGCGGTGCTCACTCTCAATAGCCGACAACTGCGTGCGCAGCCCATCGATCGCCTTCTCTGCTCTAGATCTGGCTTGACGTTCCTGGTCGACCTCGAGCAAGGCGCGCCGTTCGCTGGCGTCGGCGCGAGCATTGGTCTGCTCCACGGCTTCACGAGCCTTGGCGAGATCTGCGCTGAAACTCTCGCGTTGCCGTTCTTGCTGCGACCGCAAGTCCTCGACCTGGCGCTGAAGTTCCTGGAGTCGAGCAACGGAGCCTGTGTGAGCTCGCCGCTCCGCCTCAAGCTCGGTGGTGAGGGCGCGATTGGCCTCTTGGGCCAAGCTGCACTGACGATCCAGGTCCAACGTCTTGTCGAGGTACTTTGCGACGGTCTCGTTGGCCTGAGTGAGTTCGGTCTTGGCGCGCTCGAGATCTGCATTCACTTCGATGCGGAGTTCCGCGAGTTCGTGGCGCGCGACAGCGGTTGCCTGCTGCCAGATGGCGGCGATGGCTTCCGCCGCAGTGGCTTTGAGCTCTGGGGGGAGATCCGGCCGGTCGATCTCGACCCGAGCCTTGGAGCGCAGTTCCTCCCAGAACTTTGCCAGGGCCTCCGATGGAGCACTCATGGAGCCCTTGCGAACGAACTGGTAGAGCTTGTTAGTCGTCGGGGTGATGCCGTAGCGAAAGAACAAGAGTGCACAGACCTCGCGATATAGCGCTTTGGTCTCGGTGAAGCGGCCGCGCAAGGCTTCGACCTCGGTCTGGATCTCGGTCTCGATGCTCATGTAATAGTTCTACCCCGTAAAACGTTGGATGTCCAACATTCGCAGGAAGTTATAGGACATAACTTGTCTAATGTCCTAAGATCTGTTCGGACGGAGGAAATTCGTATGTCCCAGCTCGTCACCCTCGAAAAGATTGCTTTTCCCGCGAGCCTGACGGGCGAGACGGGCCGAAATCGCTCGCCGGGCCTGCGCCAGATTGATGCGAACGACGACCGTTCGGCCGTCCTGGCCTGGTTGGCCCGCTATGCGGACACGCCCGCCACGCTGTCGAGCTACCGCAAGGAGGCCGAGCGGCTGCTCCTGTGGTGCGTGTTCCAGCGCGGTCGAGCGCTGTCCGATCTGACCCACGAGGACATGCTGGTGTTTCAGCGCTTCCTGGCTGATCCGCAGCCGGCTGATCGGTGGGTCATGGCGCCGGGCCTGAAGGCCAGCCGCACTTCGTCGGGCTGGCGGCCGTTTGCCGGTCGGCTGGGTGAAACGAGCCAGCGCCAGGCGGTCTCGATCTTGAACGGCCTGTTCAACTGGCTGGTGGAGGCAGGCTACCTGGCAGGCAACCCGCTCGCCTTGAGGCGACGGCAGAAGACGCACGTCCGATCAAGGAAGATCACCCGTTTCCTGCCTCAGGCGCATTGGGCGGCTGTTCGCCGAACGATCGAGGAGATGCCAACAGACACGCCCCGCGACGAACTCCGCGCCGCGCGTGCGCGGTGGCTGTTTTCCCTGCTCTACCTCGGTGGCCTGCGTGTGTCCGAAGTCTGCGCATTGTCGATGGGCGCGTTCCACGCAGTGCAGGCTGCCGACGGCAAGCAACGCTGGTGGATCGACGTTACCGGCAAGGGCAACAAGAAACGCATCGTGCCGGCGACCGACGAGCTGATTGCTGAGCTAGTGCGCTACCGCCGTGTCAACAAGCTCAAAGCACTGCCTGGCGGTGGCGACTCGCTGCCGGCGCTCCTGCCGCTGATCGGGCCGCCCACGTTCATGACGCGCACCGCGGTCTACGAACTGGTCAAGGACATCGTGCGTGGAACTGCCGCCCGCGTGCGCAGGCTCGGCCCCGAGCATGAAGCCGCGGCGGCGCATATCGAACGCGCCTCACCCCATTGGATGCGCCATACGGCCGCCTCGCATCAGAGCGACGCCGTCGACTTGAAGGTCGTGCGCGACAACTTGGGGCACGAGAACATCGGCACGACGAGCCGCTACCTGCACACCGAAGACAACATTCGCCACGATGCGACCAATGCCGGGCACCGTGCAGGCTGGACGCCGAATGCCGTCGAGGCGGGCAGCTCTGCGGGTCCCAGCCCGCAATCCAGGGGGTCACCGATGGGAACGCCCGTCCGTTGATCGCCCGCTGAGCCGAGACTCGTGGCTCGGCATGTCGCGAAGACGGGCATCAAGCGTCTTCATGAAGACGATGAAGTCCACTTCGAGGGCGCGTAGCCACGCACGAAGCTCGATGACGTCCAGGCGGCGCTCCCCGGTCTCGACGCGGCTGACCACGGCCTGTGTCTGCCCGAGTTTCTGGGCCAGCTCGGCCTGAGGCAGTCCGATCTGCCGGCGCCGATCGCGCAGCAGCGAGAGGAACACCTCGTTGGGTTGGGAGTGGAGCGACTTCTGCATGGGAACCTTTTTGAACCCAGAACGCTAGCGCAAAACACCAAATATCCACAATTCGCATCATCTTTTAAGGTGCATCTGCCACCTACGAATATGCGGACTTTGAGTACCTACATCGACAACGAACAATCACGCCCTCCTGAACTACCCCGCGGCCAGGATGCCGTTGATGCCCGATGTTCGTCTCGATGCCTGAGTACAAGTTCTACGTCCCGCCCGAAATCGCACCGCCAGAAGCTACCTACTGGAGAACGCTTGGGCTGTCGGTCAATGCCGCCTGGTTTGTGTTGAGCGTTCGCGCCAAGGTGCCCGATGCCTTGTTGGACACCTTCTTGCTCGTCTGGGATCGAGATGTCGTCGATGCGATCGCCTCGATGGACGCCGAAGTCGAATCCTTGCTCGTGGTCGCTCCTCACGTCAGTGGGCGACGCAACGGTTGGTTCTCCAAGCAGATCAAGGAGATCTGGGAAGGCACCGATCTGGCTGATCGTGACAACCGTTGTGTCGTGATGGTGGGCGAGGACGATGTGGAGTACGCCGGCCTCTTCATGGAGGAGGCCGCGGCCGTCAAGCGCGATCGGCTCGTCGCGCGCGTCGGCGCACGCCCCAAGCGCAAGGCGCGCGCGATGCAGGACTAGTGAGGACGGTCGACCATGTTCCTTACGTTTGACAAAGCCGAGCTCAAGGATCCACCGGAACTCAGTCCGCCTGGCCACACCCGATGGCGGCTGTTCGAGAGTGTCGGCGGAGGGTTCTTCATCGTCGCCTTTCGCCTCCGTGACGAGCCGCCAGCGAGTCGCCACACCGCGATGATGTGCTGGGACTCCGACGTCGTGCACCTGATTGAGAACCGCAAACTGGGAGCAACCTTCTACTCTCTTCACCACGTCTCTCCTGCCGGGGACGCAGCATCGCAATCGCTGATCATCCGCGAGGTGGGTGAGATCTGGCGTGGGACCGATCACGAAGCCCTCGGCAGCGAGATCCTCATCTTCAAGACGCTCGACGGCTCTGAATTTTGTGGGCCAGAGTCCATTCCCGTCCCCCCGTCAGTCGAGCGACTTGCGCTGATTGCTGCCTTCGGTCAGAAGTCCGGCCCAAGGGGACCGTTGCAGTGACGATGCCACATGAACGGCTTCGAGCTCTGCGGTGGGGATGGGATCTTCTACAGGCGTTGCCCCAGGATCCATTGCTCCCAGACGACCTTCGAGTCAGGGCGATGACCCTGGTCAAGACTTACCCCGAACCGCAACTGCTGCTTGACCTGCTGGAATCCCGCGTGCAGTCGTTGCCGCCGCTTGCGGGTGAGAGCATCGACGCTGCGCGCGTGCTGTTCGAGAAAATCCAGTACGGCGGGTTTGGCTCGGCCGAGACTCGACGCAGCGCTCTCTACGTCCTGCGCCATTTCCCTTTGTCGGGTGCGGCGTCAAGCATCGCCAGCGCCGCGACGATCGGGCGCCTCAGCGATTGGATTGCCCCCGAGCCTCCTGGCGGATAGGGCGCAAGCGACGACGTCATCACTCGATGTGCGGAACTCCGCGATTTCGATCACTACACCTGGCATTTAAGATTCCGAGGCCCCCTGTGAACAAGAAGACCATCGCGCTCGACGCCGACGGCGTCCTTCTCGACTACGGCGCTGCGTACCCGCGCGCGTGGCAGCGCGCATTCGGCGTTTTTCCTGCGGAGGCTGATCCATATGCCTACTGGCCAATAGATCGTTGGGGCGTCGAGCGACTGACCGGCGATCGGCTCGCTCAATTTCGGCGACAGTTCGATGAAGAATTCTGGTCCTCGATGGCGGCCATGGATGGCGCGCTCGATGCTGCGCATGCTTTGCACGACGCGGGCTACGAGTTGATATGCGTCTCGGCGCTGGAGCCTGCGTTTGCGCGAGCTCGCCTGCGGAATCTGCGGGGCCTCGGCTTCCCGATCGAGACAGTCATCGCGACGAGCGCGGCGGTCGATGAGCGGAACCCGAAGGCGGCTGCCGTGTCCGAGCTGGCCCCGGTCGCCTTCGTCGACGACTTCCTGCCCTACTTGGCGGGCCTGCCCGCGAGCGTCCACACGGCACTCTTGCGCAGCCAAGCCACTGGTTCGCCCAATCACGGGCCCGGCCTGCAGGCGGTCAAGTCCCAACACAGCAACCTGGCTGAATTCTCGCGGTGGTGGCTCGACCCACACCGCGTGATGCCTTGAGCGACCTGTCCCCCTAGAAGGTTAATGCCACGGTCGTTGAAGACCGCCGAATCGGTCAAAACTGGCCAGATTGTCGCTGGCTGTATGTCCTTGCCATTGACCGGGTAGTCAGCGCGCTACGATCCGGTCGCATGGAACAGGCTCTTTTTGCCGAACTCGACGGCGAGTACTTGGACGGACTGATCTTCTGCTCGAAGGCCTACGCCCTGTTCGAAGCGGTGCGCTCCTGCGCTGACGGTGCGAGCCGATTGCGCATGCGCCCGTCCATGCTGGAAAAAAAGCTGGTCGAAGAGATCCTGCCGGTGAGCCGCTACGTCCAGGAAAACTATCGCCCGGGCAGGTACATGGCGGTGCGCTGGATGTCGGGCGATCAAGGCTATGACGCAGAGCTCAGCCAGCGGGGCAGCCATGTCGGAGAGTTCGGCTATCCGCCGAGCGCCTATCTGGAGGTCACCGGCGCCATGCACGCCAGCGAATATTTGATGCGAGAGGCGCTTGAGCGCAACGGAGGAGCCTTCGGCTACGACGGGCTGACGCGGGTGGTCAAGGATGGAGTCAAGAGCGTCGAGTCGAGGCCGGTCGGAGTCATGGGTGAAGCGCACATCGTGGCGTTCAGCCGCTACATCCTCGACGCCGTTGAGAAAAAGCGCGCCAGGGGCTACCCAGCCAGTACGATCCTGATCGTCTACTGCTCGCTCAATACGGCCTACACGCCGGACGAATGGGATCGTTTGATGACGCTCGTTCAGCGTGAGTTGGTGGTTGCGCCATTCCTCGAAATCTTCATCTACGACGCGTCGACCTACCGCAGTCACACCTTCTACCCCGCCAGGCACTGACTTCCTGATGCATGTGTTTTGCGATGAGTCCGGAAACACCGGGCTCGACCTGCTCAACGCCGACCAACCTCTGTTCGCGCTGGCCACGACCAACTTGGCCGCGGACGTCTGTCAGCAATTGATCGCGCCGTTGCTGCGCCAGGGGCAGCTCGAGGCGAAGTATTCCAAGCTCAAGGGGACGGCCCGCGGGCAGGCGGCACTCGTCAAGTTCCTCTCTTCGCCGGAACTGACGTCCGAGACGGTCAAGTTCTCGCTCGCTGACAAGCGCTACTACGTCATTACGCACCTCGTCGACAAGCTCATCGAGCCGCCGCTGCACCAGGCCGGCATCGACCTGTACGAGAACGATGCGCAAGTGGGGTTGGTCAATGTCTGGTATTCCGCTGGGCCGATGATCCTGCCAAATGGGCATTGGGAGCGGCTACTGCGGGCGTTCGTCGATGCGATGCGCCAACGTACCGCTGCGGCCTATCTGGACTTCGACCGCACGCTGACGATGGCCGCCGCGGCTGCGCCGCCAGACAACCGAGATTTCGTCAACGGCATTCTGTTGGCCCGAGGTCGACTCGACGAGTTCATCGGCGTCTACGACGACAACGACGTCTTCGATCCGGCCGCGGACGTCTTCATTGCGTTGATCAACCACTGGATGGCGCAATATCCGGGCTCGTTTGCGGTGACCCACGATCGCTCCAAGCCGATGGCTCGGGGCGAGAGGCGATTGCGGGCGATGATGAACCCGGTTGCACCGCGGATGATCGGTTATGGCACCCGGCAGGCAGAGCTGCCCTTGCGCATCTCGACGCTTGACTTCGCGGACTCGGCGGACCATCCGCAATTGCAATTGGCCGATCTCGTTGCCGGTGCCGCGGTCGACTGCCTCCTGGCTTGGTCTGGCAGGCGCCCAAAGTCCAGCTACCACGACGCTATGCAGGCCACGCGCCTGAGTGATTTGTTCGTGGGCGGCATGCTGCCCGAGCGCGTTGTCGTCAGAGACAACCCGCGCCAGCCGGGTCAGTCGAGCCTGGTGGACGGCTCCGCGGAGTTTTTCCGCGAGGTCGGCTACGGCGCCGGCGGCGCGAAATCGCGCGGTGATTCGGACGGTCGGTGACGCGGCACCTTCCGCGGATCTAAGCCTACTTGGGCAGGTGCAGGCGTCAGTGAGGAGTGGTTTTAGGGGCATCGGCGCCTAGGCTGCAGCGGGCCTCCGACCGCGCCTGGTCGGCCCAAGCGAATAAGCCTGCGAGCGGCAGTTTCGGATCTAGCGGCGATGCCATTGCCTTGTCGATCCAGCATGTCGTCGTATGTGTGGGATCTTCGGCTGCACCGTCGACTCTCATGGCTCGCAGGTGCGCAGCCAGCGCGGCCGCGTCGTTGGGGTAGGCCAAGCGCCAGTATCCGACCGCAAAGATGTCTGCCACGGCCTCATGCCAGAGCTTGGTCTGATCGGATCGGACCGCTTCCAGATAGGCGGCAACCGTGGTGACCTTGGCGGCCCGACTAGGAGGCACGGAACGCAACGTCGAGGTGATCGCCGCGCCCAGGGGCTCATCGCGCCGAATGTCGAGGCAGTGTCCAAACTCATGGACTTGTACGCCTTCGAGCCAAGCTTGGGCGCTGATCTTCCTGCCTGGGCCGAACATCCGACCGAGCACCATGGTGTTCATGTTGACAGAGCAGTAGCCCGGATTCGTCTCCATCGACGCCGGACTCTCGTACGGGGTTTTGGCGGTTGTCGCGGCCCATGCGCCGTCGGCATCTGCCAGATCCAGGTGCACTTGATACTGCCTTGCCAGCGCTTCGAGGAAGGGAAAGCCGCTCGAGGCTATTCGGTATGCCTCGCGTTGAGCCTTGAACGCCTGGATCGACGACGCGTAGGCCCAACCTCGTAGTTGATCAGTACCTAAAGCAGCCCCGAGAGAAATGGCGCCGCTGATGACAACGGCGGCCGTAAGACCGGCGCCGTCTCGAAATGCCGGGAGCCGAAGGAAGTGGAGCATGCACGCCGTTGTCGTCGCCACGCCGCCTACCGCGATGAAGTAGCTGGGCTCCTGAATGAAGGCCGCCAGGAAGAGCATGCACAGGCCCAGCGTCCACACCGCCCCGATGACGGCCGATAGCCAGGCCGCGCGCACATAGGTTCGGGCGACTGCGGCTGCCGACTTCAGCCCTGCACTGACAGCGATGCGAATACGATTCATAGGTAACAGTGGATGGTTGCGTTGGCGCGGATGGCGTTCCTAGCTGCTGGAACGATCTCGCGTACGCGGCGCCAGCAATTCGACCACATCGACGCCGAGGGCTTCGGCTAGGCGGTCCATGTTGTCCGCAGAGAGGTTTCGCTCTGCGCGCTCGATCGAGCCGATGTAGGAGCGGTCGAGGCCAGTGGCCAGCCCAAGTGCCGCCTGCGACAGCTCTTGTGCTTTCCGCAGCGCTCGCACGTGCCTGGCAACTCGGTGCCTGGTTGGTTCAGGCGGGCGACGTCGCGGCATCGCCTAGTTCGTCGAGGGGGACTTCGACGCCGCCGCGGCATTCAATTCATCGAGCTCGGCTCGCACCCTTGCCAGTAGCGCCGTCGTCTCGGATGGCGACGGGCTGCGGCAGTAGCTCACTGTCAGCAGTGTAAGGGGGTGCACCTGCATCACGTGGGCGAGTGAGTCGATCTTGGTCAGCGTCGGTTGTTTGACGCCGCGCTCTAAGGTGCTCACGTACGTGCGACTCGAGACGCCGTCGAATTCTTCCTGTGCAATGCCTCGAGCACCCCGTACCCAACGGAGGGCTTTGCCGAAAGCAGAGTGCACAGGTTTCATAGGGCGTCGGAAACCTGGATTTCGGCATATCGCTTCCTATAGGGCTACAATCTATAGGGCTCATTGGTTTGAGGCCCAGTGCGCGACACGAGGTGCATTCGCTTGGGAACGCGTCGCGGACGCGCCCGTCGCATAGGGGATACCGATGAGCCCGGCACCGCCAGCCTCTCCCTTGCCTGTGCCTGTCCGGCCGATCGACGGCGAGGTGCTTTCCTCCTGGTATGTGCGCTTGGCCCACGCGCACGGCGAAAAGCTCAACAGCTTTGGCCGGCGCCTCTTGGGCCGGGGGCGACAGGTCTCCAACACCGACATCGATCGCGCGCAGTGGCAAGAACTGCTGTATCTGCTGTCGGTACGTACCGGGGTGTCGCTTGAACGCCTGCGGAAGATGACCTTGCTCGTCTTCGAAGGTTTCCTATGGGGCGAACTGCCGGTGCGTGGGCCGACGCGATGGATCTTGCCCATAGTCTGTGGCAAGCCTCTCGCGGGCCAGGGAACATTGCAGTTTTGCGGCGCCTGCCTTGCCACGGACCGGATCCCGTATTTTCGAGTCGCATGGCGACTGGCATTCTTCGTTTGGTGCCCGGTTCATCGCGTCCTGATGCAAGACCGTTGCCACCGGTGCAGCGCGCCCGTGCGGATCCACCAGAGCGATGTATGGCAGCTATTTATCGACTTCGACAGCGGCCTGGCACGCTGCGCTGTGTGTGGTGCTGACCGGCGGGCATTCTTCGGCCGTGACGCGGTTGAGCGCGACATGGCAGGAATCGAGCTCCAAGGCGTTCTTCTGCGGGCGCTCGAGAACGGCTTCGCCTCGATCGGATCGGACGGTGTGCACTCGATCCCGCTGTTTCAAGGTGTGGCCATCGTCTGGTCGCTGCTCGATGACACGAGACGCTCGGCCGGCCTATGGGCATCATTGACGGAGCCGGCGCCCGATGCTGCCGCCCCAGCGCGTAGTCGGTACGGCGGATTTGAACGTCAGGATGTCTCGAGACGACGTCAACTCCTTGAGGCGAGTGCCAAGTTGATGAAGGAGGGAACGCAGTCACTGACTGCGCATCTTCGTGCGGCAGGCCTATCCAGCGACGACGTGTGGCGATTCATTCGGACGCAGCGCGTCACGGCGCCGTACTGGCTGTGGCGTGCGGTGCGCGACACGGTCAATCGCGCCATGCACACGCCCACGAGCGAGGAAATCGGTCAGGCCATCCGTCACGTCGCCATGCATGCCGCACCGAATCCGCCCTCCATGCTCGGCGTGTGTCAACTGCTTGGCCTCAAGAACCGGTACAACCCGCGGGTCGCATCGGCCATGCGTACGTTGGGCGTCCTTGGGTCGAGCGGCAGAAAGAAGTGCCCTGGCTAGGGGCCACGCTTTGCGTTGAGCGTCACGCGGCCTCTGATGCTGGACTACTAGGCAAATCGATCAGACCCAGCGTCGGCGCCGCTCGAGTCGTTGTCGCCCTTTCCGTTAGCGAAAGGATCCGTCGCCCTGAAAAGACGCGCCACGAGACCCGGAACCCCAGTGTTTGAATGGCGGAACAGGTGAGTCACGATGCCCGGGCCGGGGCGATCTTTAAAGGCCGGATTGCTCTTTCGCACGAGGGCGCGAATCACCCGCGCGATGTCTTCGCCCTCGAACTCGGAGCGCGACCGGTCAGATCCGGCTTGCTGCCAGAGTCCCAGGTAGCTCGTTTGCGTGCCGTCCAGGTCGCGCTCGAACTCCAACAAGTATCGCGTCACGCCGCCGCCGTCCTGCATCCGCATTGTCAGCCGGACGCACAGCCCCTTCTTGCCCATCGTCAGAGCTCTGTCTCGGAAGAGCCAGCCGTAGCGGGCGTCTTCAGGGGGGCGCCGAACAGCAAATAGCGTTGGCGCGTTGTGCTCAGTGTGCTCGTACGGATTCATGAATTTCACGTCGAGCTCATAGATGTGATTGCCGAGCGTGATTCGGGTGCCGAGGCGCAGGATCGCGTTACCAAACTCGACGAGCTGAGGGTCGCACCCCTGGGCGTCGGTGATCGGCGGCAAAGGAGCGACGGGCCCTTGAATCAGATCATCTGCCTCGTCGATGATTTCGATCGGGCCGGCTTCGTTGGGCTCGATGGCAGTCCCGTCCAAGGCGCTGCCTTCCTCGCTTCCTCCACCCCGCACCGTGGTGGAAGCGCTCTCGTACTCTGCGTGAGCCTTTTCGAGCTTCTCCCGGATCTGGCTCATGATGCCCGGAAAGCGCAGTTCCTGGCTCATGAGCAGTTCTGCATCGCGGTCGGGGCTGTCGCCTCCAGGCGGTGCGTCGACCACCGACTCGACTTCCGGACCGCCGCCGACGCGGCCGCCGCCCCGGTCCATAGGCTTCTTCGCCTCATCGCCGTTGTCGAGAACGCCCTTCTTGCCATCGTTCTCACGGGTCCAGATCAGGTGATCCCACGGTGGGATGTAGTCGGTGCTGAGGATCTGGCGGATGAGGTACGCACCCTGGCCGCTGCCTTTGAGCGGAGCATGCATCCAGTCTGCAAGACAGGTCAGCGTCATTGGCAGGGCGAGCGGAGACTCAACTTCCAGCGCGACCGGCCCGCCATGTCCAAACGCCGCGAGTCGCAGTGCCACCTTGTTTGCGATCTGCATCGCCCACGGGTCGGTGTATAGCGACGCGATGTACGGCGCGTCTCGATCGCTCATCTTTTGACGCAGACACAGATTGAGGTGTCCCAGCCCGTCGAACCTCGTTCGCTCCGGGACATATATCGTCTTGCCTGGCTCGGCGAATCCGCCATTGAGCAGCAGCTTCTTCAGGCGAGTCGAGGCCCAGAAGAACTGCAAGATCACGGAACACGGGATCAGGGCGGCGTCGCTGCCGTCACCTTCGGCGGTGAGAAGCAGCGGTGCGTCGTATAGAGGATCGTTGACGACTTGGCTCGGTGCACTGCCGGCCCTTGGCTTGACGAGATCTGACCGCATGACCAACTGCGACCCGCGAGGCCGAAAATCAATTCGAATCTCAATCTCGCGAGATCGGGGCGCGACCGGCAGTAGCAGTCGTCCTGTGCCACCTTCCACCCGCTGACCGATGGCGAGGAGCGGATGGTGCACCAGCGAGATGGCGCGCTTCTCGACGGGCGCCGAGTCGTTGCCTTCGCATCTGAAATAGACCGTGAATTCCCAGTTGGTCCGGTCGGTGGCCATGCGGCACGCCTTCCCGAACCAGAAGGGGATCCAGACCGCGCCACTTGGCAGCGACTTCAGACTCGGCAGGCGTCTCACGCGCAATTGGACTGATCTCCGACGCTGTCGGCCGTTCCTCAAAGGCTGCGACGCGTCGTGCAGAACAGTCTAGCGCCTTAGGCTGAGGCTACCGGCAGCCTCGATTGGCCCTTTGCGACTGCCGAGATGGAAGTTAGGATGAAGCCATCCTCAACCGTTCCAGAAGGTGAACCTTGAGCTCGTTGCAGCATTCCCCAGGACAACCTCCGACCCCTGATCGCGGTGGCCGCATCGGCATACAGCCGCCGCCAGTCGCGCCGCGAACGACACCCGCACCCGCGCCGGCGCAGTCTCCGGCGCCGTCGCCCGCTCAGAAGAAGTAGCCACATGGCCAATCGGCTTGACCGTTGGAAGCTGCCCGTGATGGGAACTCCCGCGTCGACCGTCAACGACGATGACAAGAAGCGGCATTCGGACGCGACGCAGGAACTCTGGAAGCGGCAGACGGCCTCGTGGGACAGCTACGACAAGTCGGTCATCACGCTTTCGAGCGCAGGCTTGGCGGTCTCGCTTGGGTTTCTCAAGGATTTCTTGCCCATCGGTCTGGCGCACAACGCGTGGTCGCTCTACGCTTCGTGGTGGTTTCTGACGGGCGCCGTCGTCTTTACCATGGGGTCGTTTCTCTCAGCAATCCGAGCTCAGACGTTTCAGATTCACGCGCTCCACAAGTACTACATGGAGCTCGAGGAGCTACCGCCAAATCCGTGGACGACGGTCACGGGCAGGTTGAATCTGCTCTCGGCGGTGTCCTTCGCGGTCGGGACGGTGCTGACCACCGTTTTTGTGACAACCAACCTTTCGAGGGCCCAAGAAGTGAAAGATCTTCAAAACGCCGGCAAGCCTCCCCTGCAGCAATTGGCAGGATCACCCCGCGAGACTGTGCAGCGGGGCAATCCGCCGCCGCCTGTGCTTCCCAGGACATCAACACCTCCGGCGCCTGCTCCGGCACCTGCGGCGCCTTCAGCGCCGGCGGAGAAGAAGTAGTTCATGGATTCTGGGGTGCGGCCGGCAGCGCCCCTCACTTGTTCAGCGCGAACAACTCGCTGGTGAGTGGGCGGCGCGGTTGACTGGCGCCATCTCGTTTGGCGATGACGAGCGCCGACGAAGACATCGAGGACGATGACGCATGCTCATGGAACAAGCCTTCTTCTCCCTGCCCGAGGTGCTGCACGGGAGTGGCTACCTCCAGCAGGACTACGAGGCCGGTGTCGTCGCTGCCTTTGCCATGTCGCTGCTTCAGGTCCTCAATGGGCGCAACGTTCCCAATCCGATCAGCTGCCTTCAATCGGAGAAGATGTTTCGAGCCGGCGGCGACTTTCGAGGGGCAGCCGCCGCCCGCTATTTCCGCGCCGACTTGTTCATGAACATTGGGAGCATGACCGTCGGGAACAAGCGATTGGCGCAATACGGCTGGCGACACAACGCATGGCTTGAGGGCAAGTTTTTCAGGCGTCCGAGTGCTCCGCCCGAGACGCACAGCACAGCTAAGACCCAAACCGTCGCTGGCATGATGGCGGACTTGATTCGGTTGGCCGTTTTCGTGCCCGAACGCACAGACAAGCCGTCGCGCGCTGGTCGCTACATGCTTCACGTGTACGACCAGCCGCCTGAGTACTACTTGACGTTTCAAAAGCGCGCTTGGACCAAGAAGCTTTGCGCCGAGGGTGTCCAAGACATCGTGATCGGAGACCTGGGCGCGGAAGGCGAGTCATTCCAGCGGTTGCTGGGCGCATTGCCCGATCTCCAGTTGAACCTGAGGGTCACGAACTTCGTGGCCAAGCCGATCCATACCGAGCACTATCCAGTCTACTGGTGCCATTTGACGCGTCTGGACACTGTCACTGCACGTTTCGGCGCTCATTCGTTCGCACTGCGGGCGGACCGACGTATCGAGGTGAGCTCGGCGGATGCCCTGGACCAAATTGCCGCCTACGTGGCCGACCGCCTGCACATCAAACCGGGCTCGCGTGAGACTGAACCGGCCCCTGAGGTCGAGCCGATCGCGGACGAAGAGGAGCAGCCAGTTGCCGCTGCAGAGGCAGCTGCGCCTGTCCCAGATTGATGGGCGACGTGGAACGTCGCAATAGCCTTAGCGATGACCGTCGACGCGGCCGGAGCCGTTTTTCCAGGCTAGCAGTTAACGCATCAGAAGCTATCTGGCCGGCCCTGCCGAACAGGAGCGCGGGCGCAGCCGACGCTAGGTTGGGTGCTGATGACGCTTGCTGGGATGAACCCAGCCGATCGAAGCAAGATTTTTCGCGGTTAGGCTGCTAGCCGTGATCTTCTCTGTCTTGGTCTCGATGGCCTGCTTGGCCAGTTTCCTCAACAGGGTGTCCATGTGACCAAGTACGCCGTCGCCTTCTGCGACGATGCGAGCTGCGATGGCTTCGTTGTGCAGGCCGGATGGCTTCTTCAGGTCGAGCACTTTCTCGAACGACGCGAGCAACTTCGGAAGTTCTGGCGACGTTGACTTCCATTTTGGTAGGTGCAGCGGCTCATACCGGTTCGCAATCTGCTTGTCGGACTGCAAAAGATTCAGCGTCTCCGGTACTGCCGCCAGAACGATGGGGCGGCCGATCTCATTGCCGATGTACTTGAGCGCATTGAGCGATTTGCGCTGCTTGTTGGGCGAGCCCGCCTGCTGAAAGCCGAACTCGTCGATGCCGATCAACTTCACTTCAAGGTTCCTGAATATCACCTTGATGCGGTTGACCTTGGAAGCTGGTGACTCCCGTGGCGAGCCGAGCATGCTCAACCCCCTCAAGATCTCATCGTAGAGACGGCTCTCGTCAGGCTCGGGAGGAGACTGAAACAGGAAAAATGGGCGAGTTGGCGGCACCGGCGCCTGTGGGCCTGTGTCACCTTGCGGCGGAGGCGGATTGACGCGCCGCGCGACGCTGCTCAGGAGACTCGTTTTGCCGTTGAACGACTCCGCGATGATGGCGTAGCCAGGCATCCGCGGGCCGCCAGGCCAAGTCAGCAAATCCTCAATCGAAGCGCGGATCTTGACGGCCGGCTCGTAGCCGATCCAGGCGGCCTTCTTGAGATTTTCTATTCGCTGGGCGTCTGTGAGCGGCGGCTGTGAACCTTCAGACGGGGTGCTCATACTAGTGAGCCGCCGGCCATCGCCCGCGCGGCCTCAAAATCGTTCGATTTCATCGTAGGCCTCTGGTGGGGGAATGTTGGTCTGCGAATCGGCCGTTACCTCGTCCGGCATGCCTTCGGCCGCATCTTCGGATTCTTCGCCGGGAGCGGCGTTGGACTCCTCGGTCTGGTCCTCGGCCTGCCCGAACTTCGGTTGCGGCGATTCCCGGCGTCTGATCGCCTGAGTCTGCGCACGCGAGCGCCTTGTCTTCTCGGTCTTGGCCGCCGCAGCCTCCTCGATCCGCCGCATCTCGTTGCGCGCCCTGAAGATTGCGGCTTCGTCCACCTCCTCTTTGCCCACCTCATCCAGATATTTGCGAATCGCCTTCAGCTCCCAAATGCTGATGTGCGGGTTCGCGAGGTTGCGATAGGGGATGCGGAAATACTTGCGCGCCTCGGGATCGAAGAAGAACACTGCGCTGATGTCCCTGGGATCGCGACGGAAGATGAACTTTCGTTTGCGATTCGGGTGCTGCGGATCCATGGCCCCGACCCAGCGCCGAAGAACGTCGTGGGTGTACTGGATGAGATCCCACTGCAAGCCGTACTGCTGCACGGTCAAGAATTCCATTGGAAGGAAGTCGTAGTACAACTCCTCCTCGTCCGTCGCGACGGCCACCGATCCTGCGCGGGCCCCGTTGTCACCCACGATACCCTTGGTGTAGCGATGGAGCGGGGCCTCGTCGTTGACGCCGGAGTGGGGGCGATTGTGATAGTCGCCCAGCACCAGGTTTGCGAACCACAGCTCGAATTCCTTCAGCGTCATCGAGGCGTTCTTGGCCGAGTCGTAGTCGCCCTTTTCGCCGCTGTTGGAGAAGGTAGTCCCTTTGAGCGAATGAATCTCGCGCATGAGGGTGCCGTTCAAGCGTTCGATGTGGGCGCCGTGCTGCGGCTTTTTGACGTTGCGGAATTTCAGCTTGCTGCCGTACTTGTCGCAGGCGTGGCGCAACGTGTTGCCGCGGAACTCCTTGGCGTTGTCGCAGTGGATGATGGTCGGGATGCCTTGGCAGGGATAGCGGTAGTCGACGCCGAGCTCGCTCATCCACTTTTGCTTGTGCAGGAATGCGTTTGACAGGCACATCCCGGTGCCTAGCGTGCCGGGCGGGTCGAAACTGATGTACCAGCCGCTCAACATGCGGCTGAAGACGTCGATCGCGATCGTGATCCAGGGGCGCCCGATTGGGATTCGATCGACCTCGTCGACGAGCTGGATATCGACGAGCGTGTGGTCGATTTGGATGAGGCCGTACGGGTAGTCCGCGCCGTTGATCCGACCTCGATTCAGTCGTAGCTTGTGAACCCGCTTGGAATCGCCCCGGGCACGCGCCGCCTGCGCCGGCTCAATCTCCCCGATGCGTGCCTTCAAGGTCTCGATGCTGGGTGGCACCTCATTGGCGATCTTGCACAGCCGCTCCAATTCCTTGTAGGTTGCCGAAACTCGCCGTCTTTCCTCTGTCAGGTGGTAGTTGACGATGACGGAGTTCAGAATGGTCTCGACCTCTTCCTTCAGACGCTTTACACCTGAGTCGGTTCGTCTCTTTCGATAGAGGTCCGACACTAGGCCGCGCTTCTCGAAAATCTTGATCCAGCGATAGACTGTTGCCCGATCGACGCCGGCGCCGAGAGCGGCCTCGTCGACTGCGGCGACGCCGCCGCCGGCACTCTGGACTTCATTGACCACATCCCATTTGGCCTTGGCCGATTCCCAGGCCTCGTTCATGACCTCGCCGAGTTCGACGCGATCACGCGAAGACGCCTTGACGACCGGATCTAGCTTTGACAGAGCGCAAGTTGTCAGCCTGCCCGTTTCCGCGTTCTCGAGCTGAACAGTCGATGCGTCTTCGAATCGACGCACGAAATAGGTGCCTTGCTCATCTTTGAGCCCGACGACTGCGCCGACGGCGACCTTAACGACGCCACTCATTTGCCGGCTGTCTCCAGTCGGGCCGGTCTGAGGGGAACGCATAGCCGAGATTTCCGCACCGCCAAGACAGTGAGTCCATTGTGAAGGGCTTGAGCATGTCGCATTGGACGATGTGCTCGGCGTAGAGATGCCACAGCCAAGTAGCCATTTCGTCGCGTCTGCCGAGTTTGGCGCCGGCATGCGCCAGCAGGGTGTTGGGCGTGAACTCGTCGTCCATGCTCATCATCGTGCGTTCGAGATGCTCCACGATTGCGCTCTCCTGCATCGTCCTGATGAGGAAGCGCGGGCCCCGATAGCGGAGGAAGAATCGCGCGTTCGCCGCCAGATGCTTGCTGACCGCGGCATCCGTGAGTAGTCGGTAGCGTCGGCCTGTCAGGGCCGCGTCCTTGCGTGCGAGGCGGAGAGTCGGCTTTATCTGGCCCCAATTTCGCGCCAGAACCTCCCTGGTTTGAAACAGGTAGACCGTCGGATCGAAGATCTTCGCTTCCCGACGCACGATGGGGCTCGACAGTACCAGCACCTCTTCGAGCCCGGCCATCAGCTGTTTCTGGCGACCGCAGGATTTTCCGAAGCCATTGACATGGTACTCGTCCACGGCGTAGTCCCACTCCAGCATGGTCAGCACGTCCGCCTGAAATCTCGAGCTGAAGTTGACCTGCTCCCGGGCCTTGAAGCTGTAGAAGCTGCCCGCATCGGAACTCAGCGGGGCGAACGGCTCGATCAGAAGCGGACATTCATCGCTCGCTGTTGGGCTTGCGGCTCGCCCGGCAGTGGCTGCGGGGCCCGCTGGATCGAGGGACGCCTTGCGGCGCGTTATCTCGAGTCTAGCCATTTCGCACATTCCGTCCAGATACTTTCGCATTTAATTTCCTTGTTGTCACAAGGAGTCGGGCCGGTTCGACCTGCCGATCGCGCTCGGCGTGCTCGCCGCGCAGGGTTTGCTGGACACGGCGCGGCTCGATCGCTGCGAGTTCGCGGGCGAACTCTCGCTGGCCGGCGAGTTGCGCCCCGTGCGCGGCGCGCTCGCGCTCGCGCTGGCCGTGCGCGAGAGCGGCTGCGCGCGCCGCCTGGTGTTGCCGGCGCAGAGTGCAGCCGAGGCGGCGCGCGTGGAAG
>FTKT01000218.1_pt2 | contig 39794 bp, 41 predicted proteins | sample 1658271 | NCBI WGS metagenome assembly FTKT01 (sample SAMEA3914811, study PRJEB12502) | metagenome | biome: forest; material: soil | place: Canada | collected 2011-08-04 | depth 0.3 m | reverse complement strand
CCAGCCGCTCGGCGAGGTCGACCGAACGGTCGTGCACCCGGTCGGTGGGCTCGGCCGCCGCGTCCAGGAAGGCCTGCAGGCCGACGGCCACCTCCCAGCAGCCGGTCCGCCCGCAGGCGCAGGGGCGGTCCAGACGGTCCAGGTGCATGTGCCCGATCTCGGAGCCGCGCAGCAGCTTGCCGCCCGAGATGCTGGCGCCGCCCACCCCGATCCCGCCGGTGACGTAGACCAGTTCGCGGACCTCGGGGCCGGCCGCCGCCAGGTACTCGGCGAGCGCGCCGGACTCCGCGTCGTTCTCCACCAGCACCCGCGGCGCGTCCGGGCCGAGCTGCTCGCGCAGCTCGCGGGCCGCCGCCACCTCGTGCCAGCCGAAGTTGGTGGCCACTCCCACCGTGCCGGTCTCGGTGTCCACGGCGCCCTGGGTGACCAGGGTGACCCCGCTGGCGGTCATGCCGCGGGCCGTCACCTCGCGCAGGCAGTCGCCGACCATGGCGCCGACCTCGCGCAGCGCCTCGTGCGGGCTGAGGGTGGGCACGTCGATCGCGCGCCGCTCCTCGTGGATGACGGCGCCGCTGAGGTCCAGGGCCAGCACGGTGAGGTGGTCGACCCCGATCTCGGCGCCGATGCCGCAGATCCAGCGGCCGTCGATCTCCACCATGCGGTGCGGGCGGCCGACCGCGCCGGCCCGGTCCAGCTCGCCCTCGCGGACCAGGCCGCGCTGGATCAGCTCGTTGACCAGCACCGAGACGGTGGCCTTGGGCAGCCGGGCGGCGGCGGCGATCCGGGTGCGCGACTGCTCGCCGTTCTCGCGCAGCAGGCGCAGTACCACGCCGAGGTTGTTGCGGCGCAGCGAGGCCTTGTCGGCCGCGTCCGGGTAGCCCGCCATGATGCCGGAGGCGCTGGTGGCGCCGCCGCCTCGTCCTTGCTGCACTGTGTCTCCTGATCGCTGGTCCCGAGGGGCTGACCCCACCATGTTAGTTGCTGCACTATCTGAAATATCGGTGGTGTGCCGGATGGGCCCGAGCGGCCCCCCGGGAGGCGCTGCCCCTCGCGCGGCGCGGGCGGAGCCCGGCGGGGAGCGGAGTTCGACCGGGCCCCTTGACAGTCTCTCTATTGATTCACACACTGGCCGAACTAACAACCCGCAGCGTCTGACGTTGCGCCGCCCGCCAGGGCGCTGCCGAGTGGCACTCCGGGCAGCGCTTCGGGCAGCGCTTCGGCGTCGAGCAAGAGGAGGGAGCGGAAGCCGATGTTCGCCCGATACCTCACCCCGAGCCCCGCGCACCGGCGGCTCGGCCTGGTGTGCCTGGGCGTCGGCTCCGCCCGGGGCCGCCGGCACCCGCCCGAGCGCCGGGTGCCGGACTGCTACGGCCTCACCCTGGTGATCCAGGGCGCGGGCTGGCTGGAGTGGGGGGAGCGGACCCGGCGCCTGCCGGTCCGCGCTGCGGCCGCCTTCGTCTCCTTCCCCGGCGTGCCGCTCGTCTGCCAGGCGGACCCGGGCGGCTGGTCGGAGCGCTGGGTGCTCTTCGACGGACCGGCCGCGGTGGCCCACGAGGCGCTCGGCGGACTGGACCGGGACAACCCGGTGGTCGGCCTCGGACCCGGCGCGCAGGGCCTGCAGCAGACCTTCGACCGGCTCAACCAGGCGGTGGAGACCGGCTCCGAGCACCGCGACGTGGTCGCCTCCGCGCTGGTCCACCAACTGCTCGCGCAACTCCTGGTGAGCCGGGTGGAGACCGGACTCTCCCGGGTGGTGCGGTACTTCGAGGAGCACGCGGTCGAACCGCTGACCGTCGGCGAGCACGCGCGCCGGCTCGGTTTGGACGAGGTGGTGCTGCGCGAGGAGGTGCGCCGGGCCACCGGGGCGATGCCCAAGGAGTACATCCTGCGCACCCGGCTCTCCCGGGCCAAGGGGCTGCTGCTCTCCACCGACCGCTCGGTGCGCGAGGTCTCGCGCGCGGTCGGCTACGACGATCCCGCGTACTTCACCCGGCTCTTCGCCCGCCGGGTCGGTCTGCCGCCCACCGAGTTCCGCCGGGCGGCGCGCGAGGACCGCGGCTGAGCGGGCCGGCCCCGGACTCTCAGGCCCCGGACTCTCAGGACGTCAGGCCGGTCACCCGCATGGTGAGGTTGAGCCGCCCGTTCAGCAGCCCGGTGGCCGGATCGCCGGTGCCGGGCCGGATCCGGGGCACGCCGTGGTAGGCGAAGCGGGAGGGGCCGCCGAAGACGAACAGGTCGCCCGAGGCGAGTTCGACGTCGGTGTACGGACGGGTGCGGTTCTCGGTGTTGCCGAAGCGGAAGACGCAGCTGTCACCGACGGTCAGCGAGACCACCGGGGCGTTCGCCCTCTCGTCCTTGTCCTGGTGCATGCCGAGCCGGGCCTCGGCGTCGTAGAAGTTGATCAGGGCGGTGTCGGGGGTGTAGCCGTCCCCGGCGGCCGGGTCCTGGTAGGCGTCGGCGAGCGCGCGCCGGCCCAGCTCCACCAGCCAGGGCGGGAACGCGGCCACCCGGGCGCCGTTCACGTCCTCGGCCGTGCGGGTGTAGCGGTACGGCTGCCAGTGCCAGCCGACGCAGACGGTCTGCACCGAGGTGACGCCGCCGCGCGGCAGCCGGGTGCGGCGGATCGGCACCGGGCCGCGGGCCCACTCGCGGCAGGCCCGGACCAGCATGCGCTGCTGATCGAGGGTCAGCCAGTCGGGCACGTGTACGGCGCCCGGCGCCACCTCGGTCCGCGGGCGCGGCTGCGGGTCGAAGAGCGCGCCGCTCATCCGGTCGCCCCCACGGGCCCGGGCCGCCGGCCGTGGAGCACCCCGCCGTGGAGCACCCCGCCATGGAGCGGGGACCGCCGGCGGTCGGCATCGAAGGCGGTCTGCACGTGCGGAATCCTCCTCGGACGTCGGACGGGCCCGCTCAGCGGGCCCCGTATCCACCATGCTGCTCCGCCCGAGGCCGCCCGGGCCAGCGCAATTCGGACGTCGCGCCCCGGACCCCGCCCGGCCCGCTGTCGCAGCGCCGTCCCCAGCACGACCTGAACGACCGTCAGGGTCCGGCCGCGTACCCGCGCGGCCGGACCCTGACGGTCGTTCGACAGTCGGCTCAGTGCGCCGCGATGGCCTCCAGGATGTCGAGCTTGGCCGCGCGGCGGGCCGGGCGCAGGCCGGCGCCGGCGCCGGCCAGCAGGCCGGCCACCAGGACCACCGCCAGCTGCACCGGCGGGATGGCGAAGGTGCCGTTGCCCTGGGTGTCCGAGGCCCGGACCAGGGCCCAGCCCAGGAAGGCGCCCAGGCCGATGCCGCCGACCGTGCCGAAGGCGGCGACCAGCACCGACTCCCAGCGGACCATGACCCGCAACTGGCTGCGGGTCTGGCCGACCGCCCGCAGCAGTCCCAGCTCGCGGGTCCGCTCGTGCACCGCCAGGGTCAGGGTGTTGGCGATGCCGAGCAGGGCGATCAGGACGGCGAGGGCGAGCAGGGCGTAGACGACCGAGAGCATGATGTCGACCACCGAGGCCGAGCTCTTCGCGTACTCGTCACGGGTCTGCACCGTGGGGCCGCCGAACTGGTGCGCGGTGTTCTCCACGGCGGCCTTGCCCGCGCCGAGCGAGACGCCGGACTTGAGCGCCACGGCGACCAGCGTGTCACTGTCCTGGCCGCGGTGCGGCGCCCAGGCCTCACGGGTCATCAGGTAGTCACCCGACAGCTCGCCGCCGTGGTAGATCGCCCGCAGCGTGAAGGTCTGCTGCACCCCGTCGCTGAACGAGACGGGGATCTGCTGGCCGACCTGCCAGCCGCGCTTGTCGGCCTCGGTGCGCGACAGCGCGAGGCCGTCGGTGCCGAGCCCGTCGAGCGAGCCGTCGACCGGGGTGATGTCCACGATCCCGGCGAACTTGGACGGGTCGGTGACGTCGAGCACCCGTCCCTGGCCGTCCACCCGGGCGACCCCGCGGCCGAGCCCGACGGCCTGCTTGACCTGCGGCAGCTGGCCGATCGCCTCGGCCAGCTTGGGGCTCAGCCCGCCACCGCCGAACTCCCCGGCGCTGATCGCCAGATCACCGGCGAACGACTGCTTCACGGTCTGGTCCATGGTGGCCTTCAGCGAGGCCCCGAAGACGGTGAAGAGGGAGACCACCGTGACGCCCACCATCAGCGCGGTGGAGGCGGAGGCGGTGCGCTTGGGGTTGCGGACGGCGTTGCGCTGGGCCAGTACCCCGGACACGCCGCGCAGCCTGGGCAGCGGCGCCCCGAGGACGCGCACCGCGAACGTGGCGGTCACCGGGCCGAGCACCACCACCCCGGCCATGGTGGCCAGCGCGCCGGCCACCGTCATGCCGACCGAGGGCCCGTGGGTCGCCCCGACCGCGGCCAGCGGCACACCGGCGGCCACCAGGACGACGCCGATCAGCAGCCGGATCCGTCCGGCCCGGCCCTCGGCCGCCCGGTCGATGGAGGCCTCCCGGATGGCGGCCAGCGGCGCGGTGCGCCCGGCCCGGACCGCCGGCAGCATGGCCGAGCCGACCGCGACCACGGTCCCCACCGTGATCGGCAGGATGACGGCCAGCGGACTGATCACCAGGGATCCGTGCGGCAGGTTGAAGCCGATCGCGGAGAACAGCGCGGTGAGGCCGGCCGCCACCCCGATCCCGCCCAGCAGCCCGCCGACGGAGGCCAGCAGACCCACCGTCACGGCCTCGGCCAGGGTGGCCGCCAGGACCTGGTTGCGGGCCGCGCCGAGCGCCCGCAACAGGGCGTTCTCCCGGGTGCGCTGGGCCACCACGATGGCGAAGGTGTTGTAGATGGTGAAGGTGGCCACCAGCAGTGCGATGCCGGCGAAGACCAGCAGCAGGGTGGTGAACATGGTCAGGAACCGACCGGACACCTGACTGGTGCTCTCCTTGGTGACGGTCGCGCCGGTCACCGCCTCCAGCCCCTTGGGCAGCCGCGGGGTCAGCGCGTCGACCAGTGCGTGCTGTGAGAGGCCGCCCGAGGCCCGGAGCTGGATGGAACTGGCCTGCCCGGCGCCCTTCGGCATCAGGTAGTGCTCGGCGTCGGCCAGGGTCAGTCCGGTGTAGGTGATCTGGCCCATGCCGTCGGTGTTGCTGCCGAAGGTGGCGATCCCGACGACGGTCACCGTGACCGGGTCGGGGGTGCGCAGCACGGTGGTGTCGCCGACGCCCAGCTTGCCCGCCTTGGCGGCGCCGCGGTTGATCACCACCTCGCCGGGCTGCGCCGGGGCGCGGCCCTCGGCGAGCTTGTACGGGTTCAGCTTGCTGTCGGTCAGCCAGTACCCGGCCACGGTGGGCGGTCCGCCGCCGCCGACCGCCTTGCCGTCCTTGCCGATCAGCTGGCCGGAGCCCTGGACGCTGGGCTCGGCCGCCGCGACGCCCGGTACGGTCCGCAGCTGGTCCACGAGCGAGACGTCGACCGGGGCTCGCACGCCGCCCACGGTGTTCGCGGTGTCCAGCACGTCCGCGTTGCGGACCACGGCGTCGGTGCCCGCATTGGCGTCGGCGAACAGCGTGTCGAAGCTGTGCCGCAGGGTGTCGCCGAGCACCAGGGTGCCGGCCAGGAAGCTCACGCCGAGCAGGATCGCGAAGAAGGTCCCGGCGAGTCGTCGCTTGTGCGCGCGCAGCGAGCGCAGGCTGATGCGCAGGGTGGTGGAGGCACTGCTCATGGCTGCCGCACCGGCTCTGGCGCGATGTCGCGGTCGAAGGCCTTCAACCGGTCCAGCACCCGGTCGGAGGTGGGCTCGGTCATCCGGTCGACCAGCCGGCCGTCGACCAGGAAGAGCACCTCGTCGGCGTACCCGGCCGCGATCGGGTCGTGGGTGACCATCACCACGGTCTGGCCCATCTCGTCCACCGCGCGGCGCAGCAGGCCCAGCACCTCGGAGCCGGTGCGCGAGTCCAGGTTGCCGGTGGGCTCGTCGGCGAAGACCACGTCGGGCCGCCCGGCCAGGGCGCGGGCCACGGCCACCCGCTGCTGCTGGCCGCCGGAGAGCTCGGTGGGCCGGTGGTTGAGGCGGTCGCCGAGTCCGACGATGGTGATCATGGCGTCCACCCACTCGTCGTCAGGTGTTCCGCCGGCCAGGTCGATCGGCAAGGTGATGTTCTCCCGCACGGTCAGGGTCGGGACCAGGTTGAAGGACTGGAAGACGATGCCGATCCGCTCGCGCCGAAGCAACGTCAGCTGACGGTCGCTCAGGGTGCTCAGGTCGGTGCCGCCGAGGAAGACGCTGCCGGCCGTCAGGGTGTCCAGCCCGGCGGCGCAGTGCATCAGGGTGGACTTGCCGGAGCCGGAGGGCCCCATGATCGCGGTGAGCCGGCCGGCCGGGAACTCCACGGTGACGTGGTCGAGCGCGCGGACCTGGGTCTGGCCGACGCCGTAGACCTTCACGGCGTCGACGACCCGGGCGGCGGCCTGCTCCGCGTCGATCTCCTCAAGGAGCGGGAAGGTCTTCACTTGGCACCGCCCTGGTCCTGGTCCTGGTCCTGCTCGGTCAGGACCGCGCGGCGGGCGCGGTACTCCTCCGCGTCGATGGTGCCCTCGGCGAACCGGCGGGCGAGTGCGGCCAGCGGGCTCTCGGAGCCGCCGCGCCAGGGGGGACCGCCGGCGCCGGGACCGCCCCACGGGCCGCCGCCACCCCACGGGCCGCCGCCGCCCCAGGGACCGCCACCGCCCCACGGGCCGCGTCCGCCCCGGCGCCAGCCGCGGCGGCTGAGGAAGACGGCCAGCACGATCAGCCAGAAGAGCGGGAAGATCAGGAACCAGGGGCCGGGCCGGGGGCCGGGCCAGTCGTCGCGGCAGATCGTGTCGGCGAGCATCGCGGTGGCGGTCATCGCAGTCCATTCCTCGGCTACTGCCCGCACCCACGGCCGGGCCTGTCCCGGGTCCGTCCCGGGGACTCTCCGAGCTTCCCGCTCAGAGCCTGTCCGGCGCGTCGTCCACTCAGCGACAGTGTGACTACTGCCCTGGGAGTACGGGTCGCCCGCAGCCCTGCTTCCCGTGGCGGCGGCGCTGCCACGGCCGGTCCGCGAACGCCGCGGCGGCGCCGCCACGGGCCCCTCAGCGAGGGTGCCAGGACGCCAGGGTGACGGTCCGTCAGCGGGCCGGTCCGGGGCGGCGTACGTCGCCGGTGGCAGCCCGGTTGCGCAGGCCGGCCAGCCGGATGCCGCGCTTGGTCGGGCCCCAGGGCTTGAGGATCGACAGGATGGTGGCGAACAGATAGATCGTCAGCGCCACCGAGGGGGCGACCACCAGGATGTGCTGGGTCTGCCCGGAGGGACGGGCGTCGCCGGCGGCCACGGCGCCCGCGGCGTCGTGGATGAAGGTGCGCAGCGCGAAGATCGAGGCCAGCGTCGCGGCCAGGGTCAGCCAGAACTTGATCACCACCCAGCGGTACCGCAGCAGGCCCCAGGGCGTGCCGAGCGCCAGCACCACGCCGGTGACCAGCGAGAGCAGGCTGACCGGGATGAGCAGCCAGTCGGCGAAGACCCGCATGGCCAGGTAGGCGGCCCGCGCGGTCGGCGCGTCGCCGGAGAACTTCCCGGTCAGCCCGAGGGTGAGGATGCCGAGCGTCAGCCCCAACCAGCCCACCGAGACCGCGACATGGGCGATCAGCCAGATCTTGCGGGCATGGCGGGGCAGCCGCAGGCGCCCGGCCCGGTCGGCCGGGGCGGGCGCCTGCGGCTCGCCTGCGTCGGCGCCCCGCGCGCTCCCGTCGGTGCTCCCGTCGGTGCTCGCAAAGGCGCTCGCGGAGGCGCTCGTGGAGGCGCTCGTGGAGGCGCTCACGATTCCGGTGCTCCCGGTGCTCCGGTCGGCGCTCGCGGCCCCGGCGGGCCCGGTGCTCCCGTCGGTCTCGGCGGTGGGCGGGCTGGGTGGTGTCAGCATCGGTGGACTCCGGAGGTGGGCTGAACGGTCTTCGGGACGACTCTTCACCGTCTCCTGTCCGCACGGGGCCCGGCATCGCCCAGCGGGAGTACTCCCGGCTACGCCGCGTTGAGTAGCGCTGCGCCGGATCCCCGCCGGTCAGTAGGCGATTTCCACGGTGGCGCGGTAGGTGGCCCTGTCGTCGAGCCGGGTCACCAGGTAGTCGGCGAGGTCGGCCCGGGATATCGACCAGGCACCGCGGAGCTTGCGCCCGGCGCTGGTGCGGTACCCGCCCTTCGCGGGTCCGGCGGTGAGCCGGGCCGCGCGGACCAGGGTCCAGTCCAGCTCCTGGTCGCCGAGGACCGCGCGCTCCATCGCCGCCATGTCGCGGTAGGGGCGCCGGAGCATCGGATGCAGGATCCAGGAGGTGAGCGCCCGTTGCACCGGCTCGGCGCCCCAGGGCGCGGGATTCATGCTGGTGGTGGAGACGCAGAGCAGCCGCGGCACCTGCTCGGCGCGCATCGCGCGCAGGATGTGCTCGGTGCCGGCCGAGTAGACGGTGGTGTCGGCCCGGCTGTAGCCGATGCCGAGCGCCGACACCACGGCGTCGGCGCCCTTGACCGCGCGCGCCACGGCCTGCGGGTCCAGGACGTCGCCGGAGCAGATCCGGGCCGCCCCGGCGCCTGCGAGGGCGTCGGGGTCGCGGGCGAAGGCGGTGGCCTCGTGTCCGGCGGCGGCCGCCAGCGCCAGCACGTGCCGCCCGGTGCCGCCGGTGGCCCCGAAGACGGTGATCCTCACCGGGCACCGCCGGCTGCCGCGTGCCGGCCCCCGGCCCGCACCGCACAGGCGGTGCGGGCGGGCCGCAGGGGCGCGGTCATCAGTTGGCCACATCCACCCGGCGGCCGTAGGTCGCCGGGTCGTCCAGGTGGGTGACGATGTAGTCGGCGACGTTCGCCCGCGAGGCGCTGGCGGCCTTCGGGATGTGACCGTCGATCACGGCCCGGAAGTTCGGGGTGACCGGGCCGTCGTTGAGCATCGGGACCCGGACGATCGTCCAGTCCAGCCCGCTGGCCTCCACCTCGTCCTCCATCCGGGCCAGGTCCAGGTGGATGTTGCGGTACAGCCGGTCCACCACGAACTCCGACACCAGACGCTGCATCAGCGGCAGGTGGGCGGTCTCCAGGCCCGCGGAGGACATCGTGGTGAGCCGTCGCACGCCACCCTCCTTCGCCGCGGCGAGCACGTTGCGGATGCCCTCGGAGAAGACGGTGGTCGTGCTGCGGTTGGTGACGCCGAGCGCGACCAGGACGGCGTCCTTGCCGGCCAGCGGCTCGCGCAGGCTCTCCACCGAGGTGACGTCGCCGTGCACCTTGCGCAGCCGCTCGTGCTGCAGGGTCAGCTTGGCCGGGTCACGGAGCAGGGCCGTGACCGAATGCTTGTTCTCCAGAGCCTTTTCGACGAGCAGTCGACCGGTGCGGCCACCCGCACCCACCACGACAACTTCCATGTCATCCTCCTTGGTCAAGCGGGCGGGGGCCGGTGCCCCCGCCCGTGGGTTCAAAGCCTCACTGCTTCAACGCGTCACTGGTTCCAACACATCACTGCGGCAGGGAGAAAGCGAGCAGGACGCCGCCCGCGTTGCTCGGATACTGCGGGTAGTACCCAGCTTGGACGTACATGGTGCCGTTCACCACCACGGCGCCGCCGCCGCCGGAGAGCGCGGTGCCGTGTCCCGGCACGTTGTTGACGGTGTTGAAGTCGCGCACCACGTCGTACTGCCACAGCACCTGGCCGGTGCTGGAGGAGAACACCCGCATCTTTCCGTCGGCGCTGCCCTCGTACACCAGGCCCGGGGTACTGCTGACCGCCGGGGTGAAGCCCAGCTGGCAGAGCTGCGGGTAGGCGGCGGAGCCGCCCCACTGGCAGCCGTCGGCGGGGTTGGGGGTCTGCCACAGCGTAGCGCCGGTGGCCGGGTCCAGCGCGAAGAGCGTGCCGGGGCCGGCGAACCAGGTGGCCACGTACAGCCGGGTGCCGTCGAAGCTGGTGCCCCACTGGATGCCCGAACTGCCGCCCTGGGTGTTGGGGTTGGTCGACAGGGCGCGCTGCCACAGCTCGGTGCCGGTCTGCGCGTCGTAGACGTGGTAGACGCCGTGCTTCTGGCCGATGCCTATCACGGTGCGGTTGTTGACGGTGAAGATGTTGGCGCTGGCACCGAAGTCCCAGTCATGGGCGGAGTTGTCCGCCGCGCCGGGGCAGTAGCCGGCCGCGCCGGTCTGGTCGCAGGCCACCGTGTAGGTGTCGGGGAAGGTCGCCTGCTGGCGCCAGCGCAGGTTGCCGGTCCGGCCGTCGAGGGCGAGCACCGAGTCGATGTCGCCCGCTGCGCCGGTGTAGTTCTGGCCGGTGCCGACGAAGACGGTGTCGGTGGCCGGGTCGAGCACCGGCGAGCTCCAGACCGCGCCGCCGGAGGGCTCGTAGCGGGCCGCGCCGTTGGGCCAGGTGCCGACCAACTGGGGCTGCGGGATGGTCCAGTGCTGCCAGACCAGCTGGCCGGTGTAGGCGTTCACCGCGACCAGCGAGCCGCGGAAGGTGCAGCACGGGTAGCTGAGGTTGTAGGTCGCGCCGGACTCCGAGCTGGCCACGCCCACGTAGACCAGTCCGTCGTGCACCAGCGGCGAGCTGGTGATCTGCGCGTACGGGTGGGTGTCGAGCTGCAGCGACCAGCGCAGCGCCCCGGTGTAGCGGTTGAGCGCGTACAGGTAGCCGTGGTTGTCACCGAAGTAGACGGTGTCGCCGTCCACCGCGGGGCCGGTCCGCACCGGGTCCGGCTTGCTGGTGGCCGGATCGCCGGCGATCGGCCGCAGGTCGAAGCTCCACCGCTCGGCGCCGGTCCTGGCGTCCAGCGCGTGGAAGGTGGCGTCGGCCCCGCCGACGTAGAGGGTGCCGTCCACCACGGCCGGCTGGCTGCCCAGGTAGACCCCGGGCACCTTGGCGTTTCCGTAGGCCCACTTGAGGCTCAACTGGCCTATGTTCGCCGGGGTCAGCGTGTGCTCGGCGCCGTTGTAGCGGGTGCCGCTCGGGTCGTGCTGCCAGCTCGGCCAGCCGGCGGAGTAGCCGTCGTCGTGCCCGCCGTGCGCGCCCGCGCCGCCGGACTGCGCGGTGAGCAGGGCGAGGAGGGTCAGCAAGGTGAGGACGACCGCTCGCAGGCGACTGCGGCGGGGCGATCTGGAGTGCGGCACCCGAATCAACTCCTGTTGTCGTGTTGGCTGTTCACAGCGGCGTTGGTGGTCGCCGCGAGACCGGCCGCGGTCTCCGCGTAGGCGAGTACGGCGGCGCAGTCCAGCTCGCCCAGCCCGGCTTCGGCGGCCGCGGCGAGCACATCGTGGGTGGCGTCGCAGACCGGCATCGCGACGCCGAGCTGTCGGGCCTGGGCGGTGGCGAGGTCGAGGTCCTTGCGCATCAGGTCGAGCCGGAACTGCGGGGAGCCGTACGCCTGACGGCGCATCACCCCGGCCTTGAAGCGCATCACGGGCGAGCTGAACCCGCTGTCGCTGATCATCTGCAGCGCGAGGTCGCGGTCGATGCCGGCCCGCTGGGCCAGCACCACCGACTCGGCTATCACCTGCATCTCCACGCCCATCAGGACGTTGAGCATCACCTTGGCGGTGGCGCCGAGGCCGCTGGGGCCCAGGTGCCTGATCTCCTTGGCCAGCGGGTCGAGCACGGTGGCCAGGCGCTCGAAGGTCTCGGCGGCGCCGCCCACCATGAAGCGCAGCTCGCCGTCACGGGCGTGCTGGCCGTTGCCGATGATGCAGGCGTCCACCGCGGACCGGCCCTGGGCGGCCACCCGGGTGGCCACCGAGCGGGCGAAGTCGGGGGAGACGGTGCTGGTGTCCATCACGATGCCGTGGGCGGGCAGAGCGGCCAACACGCCATCAGTGCCGAAGAGTTGCTCGTCAACAGCGGCCTCACTGGCCAGGCTCAGCAGGACCACGTCCACCTGGGCGGCGAGCGCGGCCGCGCTCTCGGCCACCTCGGCGCCGCGGGCCGCGAAGGGCTCGGTGCGCGCGGCCGTGCGGTTGTGGACCACGATCCGGTGTCCCTGGTCGAGCAGCCGGGAGGCCATCCCGCCGCCCATGACACCGAGGCCGATGACGCCGATCCGGGTCACCGGCCGGTCGCTCGCGCTGCTGGAACGGGAAAGGTCCCGGGAGGGTCCGGGGCTCTGCTTGCCGGGGGTGTCTGCCATCGGGGGGACCCGCTTCCTGGAGGGCTGGTCGCGCCTGGGCTTCCGGGCGCGGCAATACGGCGCGGCAGGACGGAGCCAGTGCCCGTCCTGCCGCAACCGAGCACCGGTTCTCCCCGTCAGCCTAGCGGGTGAACGCTCACTCCGCACGGACTCACCGGACCTCACGGTGCCTCTTGCTCAGCCGGCGGCCGTTTCCGGACGGGCTCCGGGACCGGCCGGGGCCCCCTTGTCCTGCGGCGCTCCGCCCTGCGGACCCGGGCCGTGCTGCCCCTGGCCGCCGCCCTGGCCGCCTTGGCCGCCCTGAGCGCCCTGGCCACCCTGGCCGCCGGGACCGCCCTGCTGGCCCTGGCCGCCCTTGCCGCCGCCCGGCGCACCCTGCGCCTGGCGCATCGGCCGCTCCTGGAGGAAGGCCACCACCAGCGCGCCGAGCAGCGCGATCACCACGCCGAACAGGTACACGGTGTGCAGCGAGTGCGCCAGCGCGTCGGCCACACCGGTACGCACCGGCGCGGGCAGCGCGCGGACCTTGGCCGGCGCGGTGAGGACCCCGTCGGTGCCCAGCCGCTGCAGCGCGTCGGCCGGGACCTTGAGCGGCAGCCAGTGCCGCAGCTGCGAGTTGAGCACGGCGCCGAAGACGGTCACGCCCATCGCGCCGCCCAGCGAGCGGAAGAAGTTGGCGGCCGCGGTGGCCACGCCCAACTGCCGCATCTCCACCGAGTTCTGCACGGCCACGATGAGGACCTGGGTCACCATGCCGAAGCCGAGACCGAAGACCGTGAGGTAGCCGGCCGCGGCCGCCAGCGAGGAGCTGGCCTTCAGGGTGGACATCAGGTAGAGGCCCACCGACATCACCAGCAGGCCCACGATCGGGAACAGCTTGTACTTGCCGGTGGCCGAGACGACCTTGCCGGAGATGGTCAGGCTGATCACCGTGGCGATCATCAGCGGCACCAGCATCAGGCCGGACTTCGTCGCGGTGACGCCGTCCGCCACCTGGAGGAAGAGCGGGGTGTAGACGGTGGCGACGAAGAGCGTCACCGAGGTGAGGAAGAGGCCGAGGGTCGCGACCAGCACCACCGGGTCCTTGAAGAGCTCCAGCGGCACCACGGGCTCCGGCGCCCGGCGCTCCTGCAGCACGAAGCCGACCAGCAGCGCGATGGCGCCGATCACCAGGCTGATGATCTGCCAGGAGCCCCAGGGGTAGAGGTCACCGCCCCAGACCGAGACCAGCAGCACCGAGACGATCGCCGCGCTCAGCAGCGCCGAGCCCAGGTAGTCCAGCTTGTGCGACATCTGACGGACCGGCAGCTGCAGGACGTAGCTGACCACGATCAGCGCCACGACGCCGATCGGCAGGTTGATGTAGAAGATCCACGGCCACGACAGGTGGTCGACGAAGGCGCCGCCGATCAGCGGGCCGAGCACGCCGGCCAGCACGAAGCAGGACTGCGCGTAGCCCTGCCAGCGGCCGCGCTCGCGCGGCGGGACCAGCTCGGCGATCAGCGCCATGGCGAGCGCCATCAGACCGCCGGCGCCCAGGCCCTGGAACGTCCGGAAAGCGATCAGCTCCCCGATGTTCCGGGAGAGCCCGGAGAGGGCAGACCCGACCAGGAAGATGGTGATAGCCGCCTGGAACATCCTCTTGCGGCCGTACAGGTCGCCGAGTTTGCCCCACAGCGGGGTGCCGGCGGTGGCGGCCAGCATGTAGGCGGTCACCACCCAGGCGAGGTGGCTGACGCCGCCCAGGTCGCCGGCGATCGTCGGCAGCGCGGTGGCCACGATCGTCTGGTCCAGAGCAGCCAGGAACATGGCCAGGACGAGGGCAGCGAAGATCGTCAGGAACTTTTTACGTGGAACCTCTGGGGCGGGTGCAGCATACGAGGCGCTCATCGGGTACTCCTCAAGGAGAGGCTTGCCGCCGGTCCGGTCTTGCTCCGGACGTGAATTCGTATAGACTATACAATCAAAAGTAGCCGTCAAGAGCAGGGCGGCCAAGGCCGCCCGGATGGGCAGGGACCGATGAGCCAGCTCCAGGGAAAGATCGCGATCGTCACCGGATCGACCTCGGGCATGGGTGTGACGGCAGCCCTCGCGCTGGCCGACGCGGGCGCCAGTGTGGTGGTCTCGGGTCGGCGTGAGGATCTCGGCAAAGCCGTCGTGGAACGTATTCGACTCAAGGGCGGCGAGGCCGAGTTCATCGCCGCCGACGTCACGCGTGAGGACGATGTCGCCGCGCTGGTCTCCGGCGCCGTCGAGCGTTACGGTCGGCTCGACATCGCCTTCAACAACGCCGGCGGCGGCGGCGCGTTCGGTCCGCTGGACCGGGTGCCCGCCGAGGCGTTCGCCGCCGTGCTGGCCGTGAACCTGACGGGTACCTTCCTCTGCCTCAAGCACGAGATCGCCGCGATGCGGGCGAACGGTGGCGGAAGCATCGTCAACAACGCCAGCACCGCGGGTGTTCAGGGCACCGCGTTCGGGCTCGGCGCCTACACCGCGGCCAAGCACGGTGTGGTGGGCCTGACCCGGGCCACCGCGCTGGAGGCCGGCCCGGCCGGGATCCGGGTGAACGCCCTGATCACCGGTCCGGTGGACACCGAGGAGTTCCGCCAGCGGGTCGGCAGCCACCCCGGCGCGCTGGAGCGGGCCGGCGTCGGCACCGCGCTCGGCCGCATCTGCACCGAGGAGGAGGTGGCCGCGGCCGTGGTCTTCCTGGGCAGCGACGCGTCGAGCTTCGTCACCGGTTCGCTGTTCGGTCTGGACGGCGGGATGACGGCCGGCGTCTCGATGGGGATGCTCCAGCGCCCCGGCAACTGAGCCAGGTCGCCGCTTTCTTCGAACCGGGTTCCGCATTTTCGACTATTGCCAGAAGGAAGATCACATAATAGCTTTGCGGCATGCTCGCAAAAACTACCAGCAGTTCGGACGAGTTCATTTCCGCGACCGGCGAATTGCTCGAAAGCGATCCTGTCGGAAACTCCATCATTCTTACCATGCTGGCCGGCCTGCGGTATCGACCGCCGGCCGCGCCGGCCATCACCTGGAGCTGGGTCTCGGAGCAGGGTGAGGACGGTGAGCGCGTCGTCGGCGCCAGTGCTTTCTCCGCTCCCTATCTGGTGGTCCTGAGCGGAATGCCGGCCGAGGCCGCCGCCGCGCTCGCCGACGCCCTCGCCGCCGGGCCGGACCCCGTTCCCGGAGTGATCGGGGAGGACGTGGCCGCGGCGGCGTTCGCCCGGCAGTGGTCGCGGGCCACCGGGCGGCCGGCCGCCGAGGGCCGGCGGGAGCTGGTCCTGCAGCTGGACGCCGACACCGTGGTCGCGGACCGCGAGGCCCCCTCCGGCCACTCCCGCCCGGCGGTGCTCGAAGAGCTGGAGCTGCTCACCGACTGGTGCCTGGAGGCCGCCCACGGATCCCGCCTGACCAGGCAGGACGCGGCCCGCACGGTGCAGCAGCAGATCGCCGCGGGCCGGCTCCAGGTCTGGGAGGACGACGGTCCGGTCGCCATCCTCGGCCGCTCGGCCGCGGTCTCCGGCGCCGGCCGCTACGGCCCGGTCTACACGCGGCCCGAGCGGCGCGGCAAGGGCTACGTGCGGGCGCTGCTGATCGAGGCGGCGCAGGGCCGGCACGAGCAGCAGGCGCCGGTCGTGGCGGCCTATGTGGACCTGGGGAACCAGGCCGTCCAGAAGCTCTTCACCTCGATCGGATTCCGTCCGAGTCTCACGATGGCCGAGTACCGGTTCGACTGATCCGCTTTACCCGGGCGCCGACCGGAGCACGGGAACACGAGAGCCGGGGTCCATTCCTCACGCGGTCGGTGGGGAATGGACCCCGGCTCTCGTGCTGTCCGCACGGCCGGCCGGTGAATCCTGGGAGTGCTGGGCCGTGAGGTGCGGCTGCTGCCGGACTCCGGGGCGCGCGAGCCGGTGCCGAGGAGGGGTTCGTTCGTACCGCAAACCCCATGAGTTTCCGAATGTCACACGAGATCACAGGAGTATCGCGGTGTGCGGATTCGGTGCGGGCGGAATATGGCTGGAAATCGTGGGCGGCCTCTCCCGGTGGCGCCTTTCGCCCTGGGGATTCACGTCTCCCCGGGGCGCTCGCCGAGCCGTCGGTAGCCCGGGTGCACGCCGGCGGTCAGCTGCTGCGCCTGCGCGACCCGGCGCAGCAGGGTCGCCAGCGTCTGGCGCTCGGCGCCGTCGAGGCCCTCGCAGAGCGCCTCCTCGTGCGCCAGGGCGGCCGTGCCCAGGGCGCGCATCAGCTTCTCGCCGTCGGGGGCCAGGTAGAGGGCCTGGAAGCGGCGGTCCTTGGGGTTGCGCCGCCGCTCCACCAGCCCGCGGCTCTCCAGTGCGTCCACGAAGGCGACGAACCGGCTGGGCGACATGCCCAGTTGGCGGGCCAGCTCCTGCTGGTGCTGCCCGGGGGTGAGGCTCACCGCGCGCAGCAGCCCGGCCTGGGCCGGTGTCAGATCCAGCTCGGCGACCCGGTGGGCGAAGGCCTGAGCTGCGTGTTCGCCCAATTGGGCAAGCAGGAAAGCGACTTGGACCCCCTGGCCACCGCGGCCGGGGCGAGGGGCGGGATCGGACGTTTCAGACATAAAAATACGATACCACTGGACAATGATATCCCGTGGTGAACTATTGTAGGAGAGCAAGCGCTGGTACCGGCCTCTGCGCCACTCGACCGCACCCCCAGCTGACTGGAGCGTTCACCATGACGACGACATCCACCGTGCCGACAGCGCCTGTACGGCGCCGGCAATCAGGTCCCCCTCTGTTGCTTCCGGCTGTCGCGTTCGCCGCTCTGATGGTGGTCTCCATCGTGCTGGCGCGGTCGACACCGCTGCCCACGGCCTCGGCGGAGAAGACCCTGGCCTACTACCAGGACCACGCGACCGCCGCGCGGGTCTCCGGCTGCCTGCAGTTCGCCGCCTCGCTGCCCCTGGCGATCTGGACGGCGATCATCTACCAGCGACTGCGCAAGCTCGGCGTGACCGCTCCCGGCCCGGCCATCGCGCTGGTCGGAGGCGTGCTCGCGTCGGCCTCGATGGCGATGTGCGGGATCTTCGTCTGGGCCGCCTCCCGCTCGGGCTCGCTGGGCAGCGCACCGCTGGCCCGGACCCTGACGGACCTGAGCTTCGCCACCGGCGGCCCGGGCCACGTGGTGCCGTTCGCGGTGCTGCTGGCGGGTGTCGCGGTGCCGATGCTGCTGCTGGGCATCGGCCCGCGCGGCTTCGCCTGGGCGGGCCTGGTGCTGGCCGGGATCGGCGTGCTGGGCACCTTCGCCCTGCTCAACACCAACCTCGGCGTGCCGCTGCCGATCGCCCGCTTCGGCGGTCTGATCTGGCTGATCGCGGCGAGCGTCATCCTGCCGCGCGAGCGTCCGCGGCGTGGCGTCCCGGCCGGGGAGGAGCCGGACGTGGCCTGACGCGGGAAAGGGGCCGTGGGACCGGGGTGACCCGGTGTCCCACGGCCCCGCGAGACCGGCCGCCGCCGGGCGGGAGCCGGGTGGCCCGAGCCCTGGCGGAGTAGGTGCCAGGCGCGAGCCCGAGCAGGTAAGGCACCCAAGCCCGAGCGGAGTACCGCTTCAGGCGCGAGCCCGGGCGGAGTACGGCCTCAGGCGCGCGAGCGCAGCCGCCGCTCCAGTACCGCCATGATCAGCTCCTCGACCTGGTCGCAGACCGCCTGGGCGTCGCCCTGCGGCCCGGCCAGCGCGTCGAAGGTCTCGAAGCTGGTCAGCATGAAGAGCAGTTCGGACAGCTCTTCCAACTCCCGCGCCGTGATCTCGGCGCCACGATCGGCGACCAGCCGTCCCAGGATGACCCCCAGGCCGCCGCGCCGGCGCTCGCCGCGCGACTGCAGCGCGGTCTCCAACTCCGGGTCCATGATGGCCAGCCCGCGCAGTCGGCGCAGGGCGATCCGCCCCGAGCTGTAGAAGCCCACCAGGACCTGGATCAGCTCCGACAGGGCCTCGGTGCTCACCGGACGCATGAACGCCTCCGGTATCCGGCCCATCCCGCCGCGGACGGCCAGATCGTCGAAGAGCGCCTCCATCAGCCCGGTCTTCGACTCGAACTGGTAGTAGACGGTCATCCGCGCCACCCCGGCCGTGCGGGCTACGGCGTCCATGCTGAACGCGGCCGGGCCCTTGTCGCCGGTGAGCAGCTCGCAGGCCGCCTCCAGGATCTTGGCGCGCGTCTGCTCGGCGGCTGCCTGACGCTGGCCAGGGCGGTACGGGCGTGGGCTCATGAGTGGTTGACGTCTTCCTGTGCGGGGTAGGAGCAATTTAATTGTACGCTCAGTCTATATAAATGGACCGGAATGCGCCATATGTACGGCTCCCGGTACCGCTCCCGGCGACAGTCCCAGCGCCTGTCCCTGTCCCTGCCCCTGCGGATGAACCTGCGCAGCCTTCCGGTAAGTCTCCCGATCAAGGAGTTCCTGATGAGGTACCGCCACGTGAGTGTTCCCCGACTGGGTGGAGTCGAGGTCATGCAACTTCGGAGCGACGAGCTCGCGCCGCCACCACCGGGACACGCCCGGGTGCGCGTGCTGGCCTCCGGCGTCTCCTACGGCGATGTGCTGCTGCGCGCCGGGGTCATCCCGGGGGCACCCAAGCGCCCCTTCACGCCAGGCTACGACCTGGTCGGAGAGGTCACGGAGGTGGGCCCGGGCACCTCGGCGCCGGCGGTCGGCCAGCGGGTCGTGGCCCTGGTGCGCAGCGGCGGCTACGCCGAGTACGCCACCGTCCCGGCGGAGCGGCTGGTCCCACTGCCGGACGGCGTCGACCCCGCACGGGCGTCGGCGGCCTCGCTGAACTACTTTATCGCCCAGCAGATGCTGCACCGGGTCGCCGGCGTGCGGCGTGGCGGGACGGTCCTGGTGCACGGGGCGTCCGGGGGAGTGGGCACCGCGTTCCTGGAGCTGGCGGCGATCGCCGGGGTGACCTGCTACGGCACCTGCTCGGGGCGCTACGCGGACCAGGTCCAGGCGCTGGGCGGGATCCCGATCGACCGGGACAAGGAGGACTTCGTCCAGCTGGTCCGGGGGCTGCCCGGCGGCGTGGTGGACGCGGTCTTCGACCCGGTCGGCGGAGCGCACTTCATGCGGTCCTACAAGACCATCGGCCGCGGCGGCTTCATGATCGGCTACGGCCAGAACGCGGCGCTGCGCCGCGGCCGTCCGGACCGGATCGTGGGGGCCCAGGGCTTCCTGGGCGGCATCGTGCTGCCCAAGCTGGTGCCGGACGGCCGCCAGACGCTCTTCTACAACGCCTGGAGCCTGGAGAAGTCGCAGCCGGCCGCCTACCGGCAGGACCTGGCGACGGTGCTGGAGCTGCTGCGGCAGGAGCGGATCAACCCGCGGATCGGCCGCACCATGCCGCTCAGCGACGCCGCCGGGGCGCACCGCGCGCTGGAGGCCTCCGCGGTGAACGGGAAGATCGTCCTGGTGCCGGATCTCGCGTAGTGCGTCGGCGGATCCGGAATCCCGGACGGATCGGGACCCGGGGCCCATGACGGTGGGACCGCCCATCCGCAGGATGGCAGCAGTGTTCTCTGCCGCCATCCTGCCGGAGGCCCTTGATGTATCCAGCGATTCGCAGCGCCCGTCGTCGTCTGCTCCTGCGCAGGTACGCGCGGGCGGTGGGCCGCTATCTGGGCGAGGGGCTGATCTGGCTGGGGCTGGCGATGGGGCCGCTGGCCTCACCGTCCGCGTTACCCACCCCCCGCCGGCCCCCGGAGCCGCCCGTGCCGCCCGTCCCGCCCGCCTGGCACCCCGAGTACTCGGTGGCGGGCGTGGCGCCGCGGACCGCCGTGGAGGCGGCCCTGTGGGAACAGCTCGAAGGCTGACGTGCGATCAGTTGCCGAGCCCGGCACGGCGGGCCTGGACCACGGCCCCGGCCCGGTCGGTGACCTGGAGCTTGCCGAAGATCCGCGACAGGTAGTTGCGCACGGTCTTCACCGACAGCCCGAACTCGTTGGCGATGTGGGTGTTGTTGTGACCGTCGGCCAGCATCGCGAGGACCGCCATCTCCCGGGGCGTCAGCTCCGGGAACGGCTCCTTCTCGTGCGCGGGACGCTTGACCTGGGCGAGCAGGTGGGCGGCCGCTTCAGGGCCGAAAATCGCCCCACCGCGGCTCACTTCGCTCACCGCGCGTTTGACGTCGTCCAGGCTGGCGCCCTTGACCAGGTACCCGCGGGCGCCGGCCCGGACGGCGGCGACCATGGTGTCGTCCTGGTCGTCCGCGGTGAGCATCACCACGGCGATCTCCGGCCTGCTCGCCAGCAGCGTTCTGGTCGCCTCGATCCCGTCGGTACCGGGCATCCCGATGTCCATCAGGACGACATCCGGTCTCAGCCGGTCCGCCGCCTCCAGTACCGCGCCGCCGTCGGAGACCTCACCGACAACTTCCAACTGATCAACGTTACCCAGGAGTTGGCGCAGGCCGGCACGGAACACGGGATGGTCGTCCGCGATCAGGATACGAAGGGCTTGGGTCAGAGCGGTGTCCACGAAGTTCTCCTCGTCATCTTCGGAGGCTGAGAGGTTCGGTGGTCGCGCGGGGAAGCTCAGACGGGCGGGGAAGGTCGGACGGGCGGCCGGCGGGGGGTCAGTGGCCGGGGCAGGCCTCATGGTGCGGGCCGGACTCGAGGACGCGCACGGGCAGTCGGACGCGCACCACGGTGCCGTGCGGCCGGTTGTGTTCGACGGAGAATATGCCGCCGAGTTCACGGGTCCGCAGGCACATGGAGGGCAGCCCGATACCGGCGGCCGTCCTGGCGGAAATGCCTATTCCGTTGTCCCTGATCTGAAGGTCTATTTCCTTTTCGGAGAGGTCGACGCCGATATGGCACACGGAGGCCCGGGAATGCCGCACGACATTGGTGACCGCCTCGCCGACGATTCTCTGCAATTCGAGCTGGACGGCGGCCGGCAGCCGGTCGAGGATCTCCGGGATCTCCGCCGTCAATCGGAGCCGGTGGGCGCCGGCTCCCTCGAATGCCTTCACCTGGTCGGCCAGTGTTTGGCTGAGCGTTTTCCGCGGTTCCCGTCCGGCGGGGACCGGCGCGCCGAGATCCCGGATGATCTGGCGCAGGTCGGCGATCGCCGACCTGATGTCCTGCCGGGTCTGGGCGAAGAGGGCGAGCGCCTGGTCCAGGTCGCTGTCCATCGCGAGGCCGGTGACCTCCATCCGCATATTGAGCACGGCGAGGCCGGGGGCCAGCGAATCATGCAGGTCACGGCGGACACGCAGCCGTTCGTCCTGGCGGGCGGCGGCGGCGCAGGCGAGCGGGTCGGCGGGCGGCGCGGCTTCGGCGGGGCCGCCCAGGGCGGCCGGCCGGCGCCGGGGCCCGGCCTTGATGCCCGGCAGTTGGCGGGTCAGCGACGCCAGCCAGGGCCGCCGCCCGGCGGCGACCACGCGGTGCATGTACATCCAGGAGATGTCGAGGCGGTGCAGCGCGGAAATTCGTCCACGACTTCGACAGGAAGGCGATATCATCACCCGTCGATGGATTCGGTAAATCCTTTTCTTCGCGCGTAACTTGTGCCCGCTGAAAGCCCAGTTGCGCGTTCCGGATGCGTAGGCAGTATGGCCGGACATGATCCTCCAGTCGCTCCAGTCGAATCCACGCGGGAGAGGTGGGCGCACGGCGGCGATTCCGCGGGGCGGGCGCCCTAGCGGCAGGTCGTTGTGGTCCACGGCGACTTCAGAATCCTCCCCCGATTCGGCTAACTGTGGCCAAACCCTAAGCGGGCTAGCATACGGGGCGCAAGGGCGGTCAAGCGGGGTGGAAGGCCGTCGTAGGGGATTCGGACACATGGTTGCCCTCATGCGAGTGAGCACTTACCCTCATGGAGGGCGAGCCAGTCCCGGCCAGCGGCGCGGTGGCGCGGCGCCGATGTCGGCCGCCCTGAGAGCCGAGGAGGCATCCCATGGGCACAGCGCACATCCCGGGAGTACTGATCGGAGATCGACTCACCGAGGTCTACCGGACCATGAGCACCATCCGCGCATTCGAGGAACGCGTCCACGAGCTGGCCAAGGACCTCCCCGGCGCGGTGCACCTGTACACCGGTCAGGAGGCGGTGGCGGCCGGCGTCTGCGCCGCACTGGAATCCGACGACTACATCGCCAGTACCCACCGCGGCCACGGCCACGCCATCGCCAAGGGGTGCGATGTCGAGGCGATGATGAAGGAGCTGTTCGGCCGCCCGGACGGCATCTGCGGCGGCAAGGGCGGCTCGATGCACATCGCGGACTTCGACCGCGGCATGCTCGGCGCCAACGGGCTCGCGGGCGGCGGCGTCCCGCTGGCCTGCGGCGCGGCCCTGACGGCACGTCAGCAGGGCACCAGGCAGGTCGCGATCGCCTTCACCGGCGACGGCGGCGCCAACCAGGGCGCGGTGCTGGAGAGTTTCGTGCTCGCCCGGATGCTCTCGCTGCCCGTGGTCTTCGTGGTGGAGAACAACGGCTACGCGCAGGCCACCTCGGCGGCCAGCCATCTGTCCGGCACCGACCTGGCGCAGCGCGCCGAGGGCTTCGGCATCCCCGGCCGGGTGGTGGACGGCTACGACGTCTTCGCCGTGTACGCCGCCGCCGCCGAGGCGGTGGAGCGGGCCAGGTCCGGCGGCGGTCCGACCGTGCTGGAGTGCCGCGCGGAGCGCTTCCACGGCCACATGGAGCTCTGGGACGACCAGGCCTACCGTCCCAGCGGTGACGCCGAGCGACTGCGGGCCGGGTCGGACCCGCTGGTGCTGGTCCGTGAGCGGATCGCCGCGGGCCGGGTCGCCGGGCCCGGCTGGCCGGAGCTCGACGAGCTGGACCGGATCGACCTGGCGGCCGGCGTCCTGGTCGAGGCCGCCGTCGAGGCGGCCGGCCGGCCGATCGAGTCGAACCCGCAGTCCCTGCTCAGCGACGTCTACGCCACGTACTGACCGGCGCCCGCCGACTCAGGCCCGACCAGCAGGAGATCCCACGTGCGCATCATCACCTACCAGCAGGCCATCGGCGAGGCACTGACCCAGCAGATGCGCTTCGACAAGTCCATCGTGCTGATGGGCGAGGACAGCACCAACGCCTGGGGGCCGACCAAGGGGCTGCACCACGAGTTCCCCGAGCGGGTCCTGGACATGCCGATCACCGAGGCGGCCTTCGTCGGCGCGGCGGTGGGCGCCGCGGCCACCGGACTGCGGCCCGTGGTCGACCTGCTCTTCATCGACTTCGCCACCGTCTGCTTCGACCAGATCGCCAACCAGGCCGCCAAGCTGCGCTACATGACGGGCGGTCGGATCTCGGTCCCGCTGGTCATGCGCGCGATGTGGGGGACCGGACTGCGCCGCGGTGCCCAGCACTCGCAGGCGCTGCACCCGCTCTTCGTCCACCTGCCCGGTCTCAAGGTGGTCGCCCCGTCCAACCCGTACGACGCCAAGGGGCTGATGGCCCAGGCGATCCTGGACGACGACCCGGTGCTCTTCCTGGAGCACAAGATGCTCTACTTCACCCCCGGGCCGGTCCCCGAGGAGCCGTACGCGGTGCCCTTCGGCACGGCCAAGGTGGTGCGCGAGGGCGCCCACTGCACGGTGGTGGCGATCGGGCGGATGGTCTCGGTCGCGCTCGCCGCCGCCGAGCAGCTGGCCGCCGAGGGCGTGGAGTGCGAGGTCATCGACCCGCGCACGCTCTCCCCGCTGGACACCTCGACCATCTACGCCAGCGTCGAGAAGACCGGTCACCTGGTGGTCGTGGACGAGGCGCACCCGCGGTGCAGCCTGGCCACCGACATTGCCGCCCAGGTCGCCCAGGACCGCTTCGAGGCGCTGCGCGGTCCGGTGCGGATGGTCACCGGACCGCACGCGCCGGTGCCGTTCAGCCCGGAGCTGGAGGACGCCTTCGCGCCCGGTCCCGAGCAGGTGGCCGCGGCCGTCCGGACCACCGGCGCGGTGCCCAGCAAGGTCTGACGCACCGTCACCACCGAGCTCCACGAAGGTCGGACGCGCCGCGCCGACCACAGGCCGACCCACATTGACCGGGCCCGGCCGGGCCCGCACACCCAGGAGGATTCCGTGACGTCCGAACCGTTCGTGAAGAGTGCCGACGAGGGGCGTGCCATCTGGCACGTCGGTGCGCTGCTCAACTTCAAGGCCGTCGGGGCCGAGACCAACGGGCAGTTCTGGCTGGCCGAGCAGCTCTCCCCGGCCGGGTACGCCTCCCCGGTGCACCTGCACACCCGCGAGGACGAGTTCTTCATCGTCCAGGAGGGTGAGCTGATCATCCGGATCGGCGACGACGAGCACAAGGTGGGGGTGGGCGCGACGGTGTTCGCACCGCGCGGGATCGCCCACCAGTACCGGGTGGAGGCGGAGGGCACCCGCTTCCTGGTGATGGGCACCCCGGCCGGCTTCGAGGAGTGGTTCCTGCAGACCGGCGAGCCGGCCACCAGCCTGACCCTGCCGCCGCCGCCCCAGGGCCCGCCGGACTTCGCCCGGCTGCTGGGCGCGCTGGAGCCGCTCGGCGTGCAGCTGATCGGCCCGCCGCCCGGCATGGGCCCGGCCGGCCCGCCGCGCTGACCCTGAGGGCTCGAAGATCTGAAGACGTGGGAACCGTGGGGAACGGCTCCCGCACCCGCCCTGCCGCCCGGTTTCGGGCGGCAGGGCCCTGTTGTCATGTGAGCGGGTACTCACCTGCGCGCTATCCTGAGTCAGGCCACCCGTCGGACGGGCGGCCCCGGACGCCCGTCCCTGACCCTTTCGGAGCTTTTATGAGTCTGCGTGAGCAGATCGTCAGTGCGGCAGAGCAGGTCATCCGCGAGCTGGGGCTGGCGCGGTGCACCACCAAGGAGATCGCGGAGACGGCCAAGTGCTCCGAGGGCACCATCTACCGTCACTTCCGCAGCAAGGAGGACCTCTTCCTGGTCGTCCTGGCGGAGCGCCTGCCGGGACTGCTGCCGGTGCTGCGGGCGCTGCCAGAGTCGGCCGGCAGCGAGGCGGAGGTGCGCGGCATCCTGCAGCAGGTGGCCGAGGAGGCGCTGGCCTTCTACCGTGAGTCGATGCCGATGCTGCTGTCGGTCTTCGCCGAGCCCAAGCTGCTGGAGCGCCACCGGCTCTGGATGCAGAGCAACAACGCCGGGCCGCACCGGGCCGCCGAGCTGCTGGCGGACTACCTGCGCACGGCGCAGCGGGCCGGCTACGTCAGCCGCGACGCGGACCCGGTGGCGGCCGCGCAACTGCTGCTCGGCGCCTGCTACCTGGCGGCGTACAGCGGCATCTTCGCGACGGCGGCGCTGGTGCGCGAGGACCGCCGCGACGCGGAGTCCTTCGTCCGGCTGCTCTGGCAGAGCCTGGTGCCCGTGCGGCCTTAGCCGCGACACACCAAGAACGGCCGAGCCGGGTGCGAGGGCACCCGGCTCGGCCGTTCTCGTTGCCTGCGGGTCAGGCCCGCCCGGTCAGTCCGAGCGCCGTGGCGGCCAGCTCGACCTGTCCGCGCTCCGCGGAGCAGGGCATCAGCAGCAGCTCGTCGCAGCCCGCCTCGGTGTAGACCTCCACCAGCCGGCGCAGCTTCTCGGGCGAGTCCGCCGCGCCGCGCAGGATGTGGTCCACGAACGGGCCGGCGTCCCGGTAGTAGGAGCGCAGGTAGCCCTCGGTGTGCTTGGTCGCGTCCTCGCCCAGCGCGAAGTACGCCAGCGCCAGCAGCCGGGGCGTGCCCGTGCGGCCCTGCTCGGCCCAGGCCGCCTTGAACGCCTGCGCGCCCTGACCGAACATCATCGGGCCGGTGCCGCCGCCGATCCAGCCGTCGGCCAGCCGGGCCGCCCGGCTCAGCGCCAGCGGGGAGTGTCCGCCGAGGATCACCTCGGGGCCGCCGAGCCGCACCGGGGCGGGGCCGACGAACGGCTCCTCACCGGTCTGGGCCCGGGTCCAGAGCCGGCGCAACTCCTCGACCTGCGCACCGGTGCGCGCGCCCCGGCCGGTCCGCTCGACGCCACTGGCCTCGAAGTCGTCCGGGCGCGAGCCGACCGCCAGGCCGACCGTGAGCCGGCCGCCGCTGAGCCGGTCGACGGTGGCGGCCTGCTTGGCCAGCAGCGCGGTGTTGCTGCGCAGCGGGGAGATCAGGATGCTGGTCGCCAGCCGGATCCGGTCGGTCACCGCGGCAGCCGCCGCGAGCGTGGTCAGCGGCTCCCAACTCGTGTGCACCAGACGGTCGATGGTGCCGAGCGTGGTGAACCCGGCGGCCTGCGCATCACGCGCCCAGCCGACCACGTCCGCGCCGGTGGCGCCGCTGATCGAGGTGGGCAGTCCGATACCGACGTCCATCTCATTCCCCCAGCGGCTGGTCGTGGCGGCGCGAGAGCACGTTCTCCAGGGCGGCCTCGCGGAAGAACGCCTGGGCGCCCTCACGGGTCGTCATGTCCCGGGGAGCGGCCAGGTAGTTCTCCAGCTCGCGCTCGAACTCGCGGACGGCGGGCTGCTGGCTCATGTGCGCGGCCACCATCGGCAGCGGACCCTCGATCTCGATGACCCGAACGGCCATCTCCTTGCCGACGAACGCCATGGTGCCCAGCAGCTTGCCGATCACCGTGCCGTCCGGGGCCTTGACGTCGAACTCCGGGCGCCCGCTGACCCGGAACAGCTCCTTGACCTTGTCCTCGCTGCCCGCGACCAGCGGGTAGAACAGTGCGTGCCACGTGCTCATGGTCTGACCTCCCAGTCGACTTCCGGGCCGCCCGCTCCTCGGCGCGGCGCCCCGGTCCTGCCTTGCGTTCCGGTCACTGGCTGGCGGTGACGCCGCCGTCCACGTACAGCACCTGGCCGGTGATGAAGCTCGCCTGCGGCGAGGCCAGGTAGGTCACGGCGTCCGCCACCTCGTGCAGTTCGGCGGTGCGGCCGAGCGGGATCCTGCCCACCACCATCCGCATGAACTCCGGGTTCTGGGCCGAGTCCTGGACGAACTCGGTGCGCACGAAGCCGGGGGCCACCGCGTTGACGGCCACCTGGTGCCGGCCCCACTCGGCGGCGAGCTGCTTGACCAGCAGGTCGAGCCCCGCCTTGCTGGAGCCGTAGGCGCTGAAACCCCGTCGGGCGCCGAACTTGCCGCGCACCGAGGAGAGATGGACGATCCGCCCGCCGCCGGAGCCGATCATCGAGCGGCCGACCGCCTGGGAGAGCCAGAAGGCGCCGAGCAGGTTGGTGTCCAGGGTGGACCGCCAGTCCTCCTCGGAGATGTCCTCGGCGGCCACCGTCACCAGGTTGCTGGCGCAGTTGACCAGGACGTCGATGCCGCCCCAGTCGGCCCGCACCGCGTCCACCAGGCGCTGGACGTCGGCGCGGTCGGTGATGTCCACCGCGTGCGCGGCCGCGGCCCCGCCCGGGGTCAGGTGCGCGGACAGGTTCTCGACCGTCTCCTTGGCCCGCTGCTGGGAGCGGCCGGCCACCGCCACCTTGGCGCCCTGGGCCGCGAGCGACTCGCTGACCGCCGCGCCGATGCTGCCGTAGCCGCCCACCACCAGGGCGCGGCTGCCGGCGAACAGCGGCCCGGTGGGCCGGACGACGCTCGGTTCGCTCCGGCCGGCCGGACGGCCGGCGGGCCCTGCTCCTGCTGCTGCCGTCATCGCGGCACCTCCATCTCCACTGCGGCGGTGTCCGGGGCCAGCGGCCCGCGGACCGTTCGCGTCCTTGGCGTGCCGGGGCTCACGCGGCGCTCCGGCCGGCGGCGCCGGCGGGGGACGCGGGCCCGGCCTGGTCGAGGCCGAAGAGCTCGGCGGCGTTGCCGTGCCGGATCCGCTGGACGTCCTCGGGCGACAGGCCCAGGCTGTCCAGCCGGTCGAGCGCCAGGCCCAGCGGCGCGCTCATCGGCGGGGTGTCCGTCCCGAACATCACGTTGCCGATTCCGAAGGCGTCCACTGCGGCGACCAGCGCCCGGGTGCTGGGGGTCGCGGTGTCCACGTAGACCCGGCGCAGCAGTTCGGGCAGCGGGGTGAGCTGCGGGGCGTCGTCCGGCGGCGGGCCGCCGGCGGGGCGTCCCACACCGGGCGGGGGGCCACCCGCGCCGGGCGGCGGGCCTCCCACACCCGGCGGCGGGCCACCCGCGCCGGGCGGCGGGCCACCGCCGGGGCGGCCGAAGTTGGCCGGCATCCGGCGGGCCAGGTCGAGCCGTTCGAGCAGCAGCGGCAGGCCGCCGCCGCAGGTGGGGGAGATGATCCGCAGCTGCGGGTACTTCTCCAGCCACCCCGCGAAGATCACGGCGGCGGTGCCCAGGGTCACGTCGCAGGGCCGGGCGACCTGCTCGACCAGCCGCAGGTCACCGAGCTGTCCGGCGCCGGCGGGCTCGGCCGGCGGGTGCAGCATCACCGGCGTCCGGTACTGCGCGGCCATCGCGAAGAAGGCGTCGGCCCGCGGGGTGTCGAGGAAGCCGCCCTCCACACTGGAGTTCACCATCAGCCCGACGAACTCCTGCTGCTCCAACCGCTTGGCGGCGGCGGCCAGTTCCAGGTCCGAGCCGAGCGGGTTGGTGTAGACGTAGGCGCGCAGCGCGGTGGGCCGCTCGCGGACCTGGTCGGCCAGCCAGTCGTGGAAGGCCTCCAGCCGGTCCAGCGGCTGGCGGTAGTTGTCCAGGCCGGGCGTGCGGACCATCGTCCCGGCGCCGACCGGGCTGCCGACGAGGGAGGTGGTGATTCCGGCCGCCGCCTTCAACTCCACCATGCCGTCGACGTCGGCGAGGCTCGGCGGCATGGGGAAGCGGCGGAAGAGTTCGGGCGATGTGATGTGGCCGTGCACATCGATGGTCATCGGCTCGGGTACCTCCCTGGGTGGGTCCCGGCGGCGGTCGGCCGCGGCGGGAAGGATCGGACGAGTGGCTGAGGTGACGCAGGTCCCGTCAGCCGCACAGCGGGCGGAGCCTGCGAGGGGGTCCCTGCCGCTCGATGCAAGTGAGCGCCCACCCGCACCGTAGGCGCTGGTCTGACCATGAGTCAACACCGCGGCCGGTGAGCGGTGTTGCCCGATCCGGCCGGTCGTCCGCCGGCCGGCCCCGGCGGGCCAATCGGCCCGGGTCGGCCGGGCGTGGTCCCAGCCCGGCGGAGACCGTTGCCTCCTGACACCGGGACAGCCGGACCGTGAGGATGTGGAGGCGAGCTGCTCCGGGGGCCCGGGGCGCCGCCGGCGGTAGGCACCGCAGCCGCCGAATCCCCGTCTGCCGCACCCTCGGTGACCGCTGGGGGACTCCGAAAGAAGTGGATATGCAGGACTCCGTCAACGTCTGGCTGCTCACCTCGTCCAGCCTTCAGCTCGGCACTCTGTGGATCATGAAGACCTCGATCCTGCCGATGCTCGACGCGCTTCCGTACGACCGCTACGTCAACACCTGCCAGCTGATCGACATGCATGTCTTCCACCCGATCGCCTTCTGGAACGGCATCATCACGGCCGGCATCGGCGTGACGCAGGCGGTCCGGGCGGACAGCGCGGCGGCCACCACCCTCTACGCGGCCGGCACCGTCGGGATGGCCCTGGTCGCCCTCGCCTCCGAGGGTGTCAACCGTCCGATCTGGCGTCAGGTCGAGCGCTGGAGCCCGTACCAGAGCTCCGAGGGCTGGCAGGGCAAGCGCCGCCGCTGGAACCTGGCGCACCAGACCCGCACCTTCGGTGCGATCGGTGCCGCCGCCTCCTTCGCGATCGCCTCGCTGCTCTGACGCGCCCGGGTGGCCGGCCGGCCCCCTTGCCCATTCCGATGGCCCAGGACCAACAACCGTACGAAGAGAGGCGATCATGACTACTTTCGGACCGGACACTGTCGAGTCGAACAAGACCCTGATCCGCGACCTGACCGAGAAGGCGTTCAACGAGGGCGACCTCTCCAGCATCGGCGAGCTGTTCGCCGACGACTACGTCGTGCACGCCCCGGGCCTGCCGCCGCTGCCGCCCGGCCCGGAGTCCTTCCGCCAGGCCGTGCTGCTGTGGCGCAACGCCTTCCCCGACGTGCACGTCACGGTCGAGGACGTGGCGGGCGACGGCGACCGGGTGTACGCCCGGTTCACCACCCGCGGCACCCACCAGGGCCGGCTCTTCGACATCCCGCCGACCGGCCGGCCGGTCACGGTGCACGAGATGTCCTGCCACCGGGTCGTCGACGGACGCGTCGTCGAGTCCTGGATCGGCGACAACGTCCCCCGCATCCTGCTGGACATCGGTGCCATCGCCCCGGTCCAGCCTCACGCCTGACGGCCCCTCACGCCGTCCCAACCGTCCTCACGCCCGTCGGCCTTAGCCCAGCACCAAGGGGATTGTCATGCACCGCTCACTGATCATCGCTCGGATGCTGCCGGGCTCCGAGGCCGACGTCGCGCGGATCTTCGCCGAGTCGGACCGCACCGAGCTGCCCCGGATCGCCGGGGTCTCGCACCGTTCCCTCTATGTCCTCGGCAACACCTACGTCCACCTGCTGGAGACCAGCGAAACGGGCCACACGGCGGTCGAGGAGGCCCGCCGCCACCCCGAGTTCGCCAGGGTCAGCCGAAACCTGGACCCGTTCATCTCGCCCTACCTGGAGACCTGGAAGTCCCCGCAGGACGCCGTCGCCCGCTGCTTCTACACCTGGCAGAGCGACGACCCGCAGGGGTCGGGGCGATGAGCACGCCGGCAGCCGTCGCCGACGCGGACCGCGCCGACTGGGTGCGCTGCGCCGGCTGCGGCTCCCTGGTGTACGGCAAGCGGCTCAGCCGCGGCCTGGAGGTCTGCCCCGAGTGCGGTTCTCACCACCGCCTCACCGCTCCCGAGCGGATCGCGCAGCTGCTGGACCCGGACACCTTCGTACCGCTGCCCGGAACGGTGCGCAGTGAGGACCGGTACGGCTTCACCGACACCGTGCGCTACGCCGACCGCCTGGAGAAGGCGCGCCGCGCCACCGGCCTGCCGGAGGCCGTGGTCTGCGGCACCGGGCGGCTCGGCGGGCACCGGCTGGCGCTGGCCGTCATGGACTTCCGGTTCATGGGCGGCAGCCTGGGCACGGCGGTCGGCGAGCTGGTCACCCGCGCCGCCGAGGCGGCGCTCGCCGAGCGGCTCCCGCTGCTGCTGGTGACCGCCTCCGGCGGCGCGCGGATGCAGGAGAGCGTGCTGTCGCTGATGCAGATGGCCAAGACCAGCACGGCGCTCAGCCGGCTGAACGAGGCCGGCCTGCTGACCGTCAGCCTGATCACCGACCCGACCTACGGCGGGGTGGCGGCCTCCTTCGCCACCTGCACCGATGTGATCATCGCCGAGTCGGGGGCCAGGCTGGGCTTCGCCGGTCCCCGGGTGGTCGCCCAGACCATCAGGGAGGAGCTGCCGGCCGGCTTCCAGAGCGCCGAGTTCCTCTTCGCGCACGGCATGATCGACCGCTGCGAGGACCGCCAGAGCCTGCGCGGCTGCCTGAGCCAGCTGCTCTTCGCGGCCTCCTCGGTGCGCGCCGACACGCCCTCGCCCGCCGTGCTCGACCCGGTGCTGATCCGCGACCCGGCCGCGCTGCCCGCGGGCGACGCCTGGCAGCGGGTCAAGCTCGCCCGGGACACCGGCCGGCCGACCACGCTGGACTACCTGGCCCGCTCCTTCGAGTCCTTCCTGGAGCTGCACGGCGACCGGACGCACGCGGACTCCGCCGCCCTGGTCGCCGGGATCGCCACCCTGGAGGGCCGGGCGGTGATGGTGATCGGCCATCAGAAGGGCCACACCACCAGGGAGTTGATCGACCGGGACTTCGGCATGCCGGGCCCGGAGGGCTACCGCAAGGCGGTCCGGCTGATGCGGCTGGCGGCCAAGCTGCGGCTGCCGGTGATCACCCTGGTGGACACCCCGGGAGCGCATCCCGGGGTGGCGGCCGAGGAGAACGGCCAGGCGCTGGCGGTGGCCGCCTCGATCCTGGAGCTGGCCGGACTGCGCACCCCCGTGGTGGCCGTGATCACCGGCGAGGGCGGCAGCGGCGGCGCGCTGGCGCTGGCGGTGGCCGACCGGGTGCTGATGCTGGAGAACAGCACCTACTCGGTGATCAGCCCCGAGGGCTGCTCGGCGATCCTGTGGGGCACGGCGGCCGCCGCGCCGGCCGCCGCCGAGGCGCTCAAGGTCACCGCCCCCGACCTGCTCGGCCTCGGCATCGTGGACGGGGTGGTGCCCGAGCCGGCGGGCGGGGCGCACAACTCCGCGGCCGAGGCCGCCGACTTCCTCGGCCGGGCGCTGGCCGAGGCGCTCGGCGAGCTGCTCGGCACCGACCCGGCCGAGCTGGTGGAATCCCGCCGCAACCGATTCCGGGCGTACGGCAGTTCCGAGCCGACGACCCGCCACACCGTCCTGGAAGTGAGGTGACGATGAGCCAGTCCGTCGTCCGTGAGGAGCAGGACCCGCTCGCCGAGCTCCGCCGGCACACCGAGGAGCTGGCCGACCGGCTGCCCGGGCGGCTGCACCGGATCAAGCTGAGCTCCGGGGACCTGGTGGTCGAGGCCGAGTGGGCCGCCCCCGCCGTTCCCGTCGCGGCCGTCCCCGCCGCAGTCCCCGCCGTCCCCGTCCCCGTCGCCGCTCACCCGGCCGCGGGCGGGCAGGCGCCGGCCGCCGCCGACTCGTCGGCGCCGGCCGGAGCGATCCAGCTGACCTCGCCCATGGTCGGCACCTTCTACCGGGCCCCGGCGCCCGGGGCCACCCCGTTCGTCGAGGTCGGCCAGGTCATCGAGGAGGGCCAGACGGTGGCCCTGCTGGAGGCCATGAAGCTGATGAACCCGCTGGCCGCCGAGGCCTCCGGCCGGGTGCTGGAGGTCTGCGTCAAGGACGGCGAGCCGGTCGAGTTCGGCCAACTCCTGCTGACCCTGGAGCCCGTGAGCTGAGCAGGCCACCGTCCGCGCGGCCGGGTCCCAGCCCCGGCCGCCGTTCGGCACGGCCGAGAGAGAGTCCCGCAGTCGATCCACGACATCCAAGGAGCTGTGGCCGTGTTCGAGAAGGTACTCATCGCCAACCGGGGCGAGATCGCGATGCGGATCGCCCGCACCTGCCGCGAGATCGGGATCCGCACCGTGGCCGTCTACTCGACCGCGGACCGGGACTCGGCCGTGGTGCGGTTCGCCGACGAGAGCGTCTGCATCGGCCCGCCACCGGCCAAGCGCAGCTATCTGAACGCGGCGGCCGTGGTGGAGGCGGCGCTGAGAACCGGGGCCGACGCGGTGCACCCCGGCTACGGCTTCCTCTCCGAGGACGCCGACTTCGCCGAGATCTGCGCGGCCAACAGCCTGGTCTTCATCGGCCCCTCGCCCAAGGTGCTGGCCCAGTTGGGCGACAAGGCGACCGCGCGGGCGCTGATGAAGGAGGCGGGCCTGCCGCTGCTGCCCGGCGCCGTGCAGGCGGTGGCCCACCTCGCCGAGGCCCGCGAGGTCTGCGAGGAGATCGGCTTCCCGGTGATCATCAAGGCCGTGGCCGGCGGTGGCGGCCGGGGCATGACGGTGGTGCGCCGCCCGGAGGACCTGCCGGCCGCCTTCACCGAGACCCGGGCCGCGGCCCGGGCGGCCTTCGCCGACGACCGGGTCTACCTGGAGCGGTACCTGGACCGCTCGCGCCACGTGGAGGTGCAGTTCCTCTGCGACGCGCACGGCAAGGGCGTGCACCTGGGCACCCGGGACTGCTCGGTCCAGCGCCGGCACCAGAAGCTCGTCGAGGAGGCGCCCGCCCCCCGGGTGAGCGCCGCGGTGCTGGACGCGATGTGCGAGCAGGCCCTGGCCGGCGCGCTCGGCTGCGGCTACACCGGCGTCGGCACGGCGGAGTTCCTGCTGGCCGAGGACGAGAGCTACTACTTCATGGAGATCAACAACCGGATCCAGGTGGAACACCCCGTGACCGAGATGGTCACCGGCCTCGACCTGGTCGAGCAGCAGCTGCGGGTGGCGGCCGGCCAGCCGCTGGGGCTGCGCCAGGAGGACATCGTCCTGGACGGCTGCTCGGTCGAGTGCCGGGTCAACACCGAGGACCCGGCCCGCGGGTTCGCCCCGGCGCCGGGCCTGCTGGAGCGCTTCACCCCGCCCAGCGGTCCCTTCACCCGGGTGGACAGCCACGGCTACGCGGGCTACCGGGTCGGTCCGCACTACGACTCGCTGCTGGCCAAGGTGATCACCTGGGCGCCCGACCGGGACCAGGCGCTGGCCCGGATGGAGCGGGCCCTGGCCGAATTCGACGTCGCCGGCCCCGGCGTCGCCACGACCATTTCCTTCCTGCAACAGGTCATCGCTGACGGCGAGTTCCGCAAGGGACGGCACAGCACCGACCTGGTCGGCCGGTTGCTCGGCAAAGCCGCCGGCTGACACCGGCCACCACCGCACCTCGGAGACCCAAGAGAGGCAGCAAGCATCATGACGAACCAACAGGAGAGCCAGGCCCCGACCTCCGTCTCGGCTGAGGAGATCGAGGAGGTCCTCATCGCCAGCGCCGGCGCGGCACCGGACCTCTTCCAGGGGCGGCGCGGCGTACCGCTGGAGGAGCTCGGCCTGGACTCGCTGGCCGTGCTGGAGCTGGAGGCGGTGCTGGCCGACCGGCACGGTCTGCGGGTGCCGGAGGGCGCGGTCGCGATGAGCGTGGACGAGATCGTCGGCCACATGAGCGAGTCCGCCGGGGCGGTGGGCTGAGATGGCCGGCCACACCGAGAACGGCATCATCATCAAGGCCCCGCTCCAACTGGTCTGGGACGTCACCAACGACGTGGCCAACTGGCCGGACCTGTTCACCGAGTACGCCCTGGCGGAGGTGCTGGAGACCCGCGGCGAGACCGTCCGGTTCCGGCTCACCATGCACCCCGACGACGAGGGCCGGATCTGGAGCTGGGTGAGCGAGCGGACGCCCAACACCACCGACCGGACCGTGCACGCGCACCGGGTGGAGACCGGCCCGTTCCTCTACATGCAGATCTTCTGGCGGTACGAGGAGGTCGAGGAGGGCACCCGGATGACCTGGGTGCAGGACTTCTCGATGAAGCCGCAGGCCCCGGTCGACGACCAGGGGATGACCAAGATGCTCAACACCAACTCGCCCGTGCAGCTGGAGATCATCCGCGGCAAGGTCGAGGCCCTCGCACGAACCGCAGCGGACTCGGGGCTCACCCCGGTCGGCGCCACCGAACAGGAGTGAGCACGATGGCGTCCAAGAACTACCGTGTCGTCGGCATCGCAGACGTGCCCGCCAACCTGCGCCGTGGCGCGGAGACCCGCGCCGTGCTGACCCCCGCGACCGTGGGCTGCACCTCCGGCTTCATGGGCGTGGCCCGGCTGCAGCCGCTGGAGCGGATCACCGAGCACTACCACCCGTACAGCGAGGAGTTCCTGCTGCTGGTGCGCGGCGAGCTCACCATCGACCTGGACGACGTGCCGCTCACCCTCACCGAGGGCCACGGCCTGGTCATCCCGAAGGACGTCCGGCACCGGCTGCGCAACACCGGTACCGAGGAGGCCTTCGCGGTCTTCCACCTCGGCCCGCTGGCGCCCTCCCCGGAGCTGGGCCACGTGGACACCGAGGACGGCCCCGGCACCCGGGCCGCCGACCACGTGATAGTGCTGGGGGAGCGGTGAGCCGTGACCTCGGGGGCGCGCGCCGGGTGGTGGTCACCGGAATCGGCGTGGTGGCCCCCGGCGGGAGTTCCCGTGAGGGCTTCTGGGAGCTGATCACCTCGGGTCGCACCGCGACCCGGCGGATCACCGCCTTCGACCCGTCCGCCTTCCGCTCGCAGATCGCCGCCGAGTGCGACTTCGACCCGGTGACGGCCGGCCTGAGCCCGCTGGAGATCCGGCGCGCGGACCGCTACGTGCAGTTCGCCCTGGCCGCCTCCCAGGAGGCGCTGGCCGACAGCGGGCTTGAGCTGGACGAGGAGGTCCAGGACGCCACCGGTGTGGTGCTGGGCAGCGCGGTGGGCGGCACGATCGTCCTGGAGGACGAGTTCGTGGTGGCCAGCGACCACGGCCGGCAGTGGCTGGTGGACCCCGACGTCACCAGCCCGTTCCTCTACCAGGGCCTGGTGCCCAGCAGCCTGGCCGCCGACGTGGCCGCCCGGCACGGGGTGCACGGCCCGGCCATGGTCGTCTCCACCGGGTGCACCTCCGGCATCGACGCGATCGGCCACGCCTACCACCTGCTGATGGACGGTGAGGCCGACGTCATGATCACCGGGGCCTCCGACTCGCCCATCTCCCCGGTCACCGTCGCCTCCTTCGACGCGATCAAGGCCACCACGCCGGACAACGACGACCCGGCGCACGCCTCCCGGCCCTTCGACCGGGACCGCCACGGCTTCGTCCTCGGCGAGGGCTGCGCGGTGCTGGTCCTGGAGGAGCTGGAGCACGCCCGGCGGCGCGGCGCGCGGATCTACTGCGAGTTGGTCGGCTACGCCAACCGCGGCAACGCCTTCCACATGACGGGTCTGCGGCCCGACGGCCTGGAGATGTCGCAGGCCATCAGCAGCACCCTCGCGCAGTCCCGGATCGCCCCCGAGGACATCCACTACATCAGCGCCCACGGCTCCGGCACCCGGCAGAACGACCGGCACGAGACCGGCGCCTTCAAGCGCTCGCTCGGCTCGGCCGCCTACGGGGTGCCGATCAGCTCGATCAAGTCGATGGTCGGCCACTCGCTCGGCGCGATCGGCGCCATCGAGATGGCGGCCTGCGCGCTGGCGGTCCAGCGGGGCGTGGTCCCGCCCACCGCCAACTGGCAGAACCGTGACCCCGAGTGCGATCTGGACTACACGCCCAACACGGCCCGCGAGGTCAGGGTGGACGCCGCCCTGTCGGTCGGCAGCGGGTTCGGCGGCTTCCAGTCGGCCATGCTCTTCGCGAAGCTCAAGGAGCTGTGATGGCCGACCGTCGTGCAGTCATCACCGGCGTCGGAGTGGTGGCGCCCAGCGGCACCGGGAACGAGGCGCACTGGACGGCCGTGTGCGGCGGGGAGAACCGCATCGGGCGGATCACCCTGTTCGACCCCACGCCGTACCAGACCACGCTGGCCGGCGAGGTCGGTGACTTCGATGTCAGCAAGTACATCGAGCGCCGGCTGGAGGTACAGACCGACCGATGGACCTGGCTGGCCTACGCGGCGGCGGATCTCGCCTTCGCCGACGCCGAGTTGGACCCGTCCACGGTCGACCCGTACGACCTGTCGGTGGCCCTGGCCAGCTCCTCGGGCGGCAACCAGTTCGGGCAGCGCGAGCTGCAGCGGCTGTGGAACCCGCAGACCTCGCGGACGGTCGGCGCCTACCAGTCGATCGCCTGGTTCTACGCGGCCACCGTCGGCCAGCTGGCGATCCGTCACCAGGCCAAGGGGCCGTCCAGCGTGCTGGTCTCCGAGGGCGCGGGCGGGCTCGACAGCCTGGCGCACGCCGCCCGGATGGTCCGCCGCGGTGCCAGCGTGGTGCTGGCCGGCGGCACCGAGGCGCCGCTGGGCCCGTACGCGCTGGCCTGCCAGCAGCGCAACGGGCGGCTGAGCACCAGTCAGGACCCCGCCGAGGCGTACCTGCCCTTCGACGAGCGGGCGTCCGGCTACGTGCCCGGCGAGGGCGGCGCGGTCTTCGTGGTCGAGGACCGGGAGCACGCGCTCGCCCGCGGGGCCACCATCCGCGCCGAGATCGCCGGCTGGTCCTCCACCCATGACGGCGAGTCGACCACCCGGCGCGGCAGCGGCTCGGTACGGCAGTACGCCCGGGCGCTGTCCAGTGCGCTGGACCGCGCGCAGCTGGCGCCCGCCGACGTCGACGTGGTCTTCCCCGACGCGCTCGGGGTGCCCGGCTACGACCGCAGCGAGGCCCAGGCCCTGCGCGAGGTCTTCGGCGAGCGGGGCCCGGCCGCGGTCACCACGCAGAAGTCCCTGATCGGCCGGCTCTACCAGGGCGGCAGCGCCGTGGACGCGGCGACCGCGCTGCTGGCCATGGAGCACAGCCTGATCCCGCAGTCGGCCGGACCCCAGCAGGTGGCCGAGGGCTGCGAGTTGGCCTTCGTCCGCGAGGAGCAGGCCGGCGAGGTGAACTCCGCGCTGATCGGGGCCCGCGGCTTCGACGGCTTCAACAGCGCGCTGGTCCTGCGTCGCTCGGTCTGACGATCCGTCAACCAGGTGACGGCTTGTCTGACGCTCCGTCAACCAGGCCGAACCGCCCACGAGTCAGCAAGGGAGACCACCCATGGAGAACGCCGAGGACGCGGACCGCGCCCGCGTGCTCTTCCTCATCACGGTACTGGAGGAGCGCAGGGAGGAGTTCCTGCGCGCCTACGAGCAGATCCGGCACCTGGTCGCCAACGGCGTCCCGGGCCATGTGCTGGACCAGGTCTGCCAGTCCTCCACCGATCCGGAGCAGTGGCTGATCACCAGCGAGTGGGAGTCGCTGGCCGACTTCGAGGCCTGGGAGCGCACCGAGGAGCACCGCGACCTGGTGCGTCCGATGCGCGAGTGCTTCAGCCAGGCGAAGTCCATCCGCTTCCGGATCAAGGCCGAGACCACGCGGGACTCCCGCGGGTTCGACCCGTCCGCCGCCGTCCCCGTCCCCGCTTCCGCCACGAACGCCAGGTGAGGTCATGCCACAGACACTGATCATCGGAGGAAGCGTCGCCGGCCTGGTGGCCGCCCTCGCCTTCGCGGACCTCGGACACGACGTCCGGATCCTGGAGCGCGACGGCCACGAGTCGCCGGACACCGTCGAGCAGGCGCACGAGGACTGGCGCCGCCCGACCGTGCCGCAGCTGCACCAGTCGCACGCCTTCGGCTCGCTGGGCACCAACCTGCTGCGCGACCGGCTGCCCGGCGTGTACGCCGCGCTGGTGGCGGCCGGCGCCCGGGAGATCGAGCTGGGCCGGGCGATGCCGCCCACCCTGACCGACCGCACCCCGCAGCCCGAGGACGCCGAGCTGCGGATGCTCGGCAGCCGCCGCTCCACCTTCGAGCTGATCCTGCGCCAGGAGGCGCTGCGCCGCCCGGGCGTCGCCTTCCAGCGCGGCGAGACGGTGCGCGGCCTGGTGCTCAGCCCCACCGGCACCGGCCCGCGCCGGGTGACCGGGGTGACCACCCAGGACGGCCGGACCATCACCGCCGACCTGGTGATCGACGCCACCGGCCGCCGCTCGCAGGCCCCCGACTGGCTGCAGGAGCTCGGCATCACGGCGCCGGTCCAGGTCGCGCAGAGCGCCGAGATCACCTACTACACCCGCTACTACCGTGCGCTCAGCCCGCGCCCGGCCGGTCCCCTCAACCGCGGCTTCGGCGCCGGCGGCCTGTGGGACCACTACACCGGGGTCCTCTTCCTCGGTGACAACAACACCTTCACCATCTCGCTCGGCGTGCTGCCCGAGGACACCGAGATGAAGTCGCTGCGACTGAACGAGGCCTTCACCGCCGCGGTCGCCGCCACCCCGCTGCTGGCTCCCTGGCTCTCCCCGGAGGCCTCCGAGCCGATCTCCCAGGTGCACGCGATGGGCGGCCTGGACAACTCGCTGCGGCTGCCCGCCCCGGACGCCGAACCGGTGCTCGGCTTCTTCCCGGTCGCCGACGCCGTCTGCACCACCAACCCGGCCTACGGGCGCGGCGTCTCGCTGGCCATCGCGCACGTGCTCGACCTCGCGGACCTGATCGGCGGTCACCCGCAGGTGGACGTCGAGCAGGCCAAGGCCGCGACCGAGCTGGCCGAGCGGACCTTCCGTCCCTGGTTCGAGGACGCGGTGCGCAACGACGGCG
>FTKT01457668.1_pt1 | contig 40123 bp, 24 predicted proteins | sample 1658271 | NCBI WGS metagenome assembly FTKT01 (sample SAMEA3914811, study PRJEB12502) | metagenome | biome: forest; material: soil | place: Canada | collected 2011-08-04 | depth 0.3 m | reverse complement strand
CCGCCACCGAGCACGAGCAGGCGGCCATCGAGGGCCTGGCCCGGGAGTGGGCCACCGTCACCGCGGCCCGCCTGTACCCGGACGGCTCTGAGGAGGCGAGTGCGGTGGTGGTCGAGCTGGCCCGGCGCTCCGGGCGGGTGCTCGCCGAGCCCGGATGGATCGAGGTCCGGCTGGCGGCCGTCGAGACGGACATCGCCGTGCGGCGGGCCGGACTCGACCTCGATCCGGGATGGGTGCCCTGGCTCGGCGCCGTAGTGGGGTACGTCTATGCGTGAGACACCGTCACCGAAGGCAGCGCCGACCCCTGAGGCAGCGTCAGCGCGGGCGGCTCTGCCCGACGCACCGTCATCGACGGACCGCGAGGCGATCAGTCGTCGGCTGACCGCCCGGGCGGCCGCGGTGGCGCTGCGGCTCGCCCGGCTGCTCGAAGTCACCTGTACCGAGGACGCGGCCGGACCGTCCGCCGGATTCCTGCGCGACTGGGCGCGGGACGCCGCGTACGCGGGCGGCCATCCGCAGCAGCCCGACACCACCCCGCTCCACCACCTGGTGCAACGACTCGGGCTCAGCGAGACCGAACTCGACCTGGTCCTGCTGGCCGGCCTGCCGGAGGAGCACGAGGGCCTGGCCCGGACCTTCCGCACCATGCACCCGAACGGTGAGCCGCACCCCAGTGTCGGCCTCGCCGTCCTGCTGCTGACCCACCTGGAGACAGCACGGGGCGAGGTGCCGGACCGAGCCGCGCTGCGCCGCTTGCTGCACGAGGGGGCGGCGGTCCGCAGCGGCGCGCTCACCGTCGCGGGCGAGGGCCCGTTCCACGAGCGCGGCCTGCACCTGGCCGACCAGCTCTGGGAGGCGCTGCACGGTTGCGCGGCCTGGCCCAGCGGGCTGACCGAGGTGCGCATCGGCCCACCGGTCCCGGGGCTGGACGGCTGGCTCGCTCGGCCGGAGAGCGAACGGGCCGTCAGGGCGCTGCGTTCGGCCTCGCCGCGCACCCTGATCCTGGTGGCGCCCGAGGAGGCGGTCGCGCTCAGCCGCTGCGCCGCGCTGGCGCGGGCGGCGGGCCTGCGGCCGGTGGCCGGCCGCGGGCCGGCCGACGATCCGTCGGCGATGGGCCTGCTGGCGCTGCACGCGGCGGTCCGCGGTGGTGTGCCGGTGCTGGTGGCGCCCCGGCCGGCCGGTGGCGCGGGGCCGGTGACGCTGGATCTGCGGCGGGTGGCCGGGCCGATCCTGGTCTGCGCCGAGCCCGGCGCCGTCCGGCCGGAGCCGGACCGGCCGGTGCTGACCGTGCCGGTGGACCCGATCGAGACCGAGGACCGCAGAGCGGCCTGGCGCGCCGCGCTGCCGCACGCGGCCTCGCACGCTCCGGCGCTGGCGGCCCGTCATCCGCTGGACCCGGCGCTCACCGCACAGGTGGCGCTGGACGTGCGCAGCAGCGACGAACTGGCGGGGGACGGGCGCCGGACGGACGTGTCGACGGCGATCCGGGCCCGGGCCGGCGCGCTGCTGCCGCCCGGAGTGGACTTGGTCAGCCCGCAGGCGCCCTGGGAGCGGCTGGTGCTCGCGGCCGAGGCGGACCGTCAGCTCAAGGACGCCGTGTCCAGACTGGAACACCAGTCGCTGGTGCTCGACGACTGGCAGCTGCGCGAGGCGGCCCGCGCCGACCGCGGGGTGCGGCTGCTCTTCACCGGCGCCCCGGGGACGGGGAAGTCCCTGGCGGCCGAGGTGGTGGCGACGGCGGCGGGGACGGATCTGCTGGTGGTGGACGTCTCGCAGGTGGTCTCGAAGTGGATCGGCGAAACGGAGAAGAACCTCGCCGCCGCCTTCGACATCGCCGAGCGGACTCAGGCGGTGCTGTTCCTGGACGAGGCGGACGCCCTGTTCGGTGCCAGGACGGAGATCTCGCAGGCCAACGACCGTTTCGCCAACCTGGAGACGGCCTACCTGCTGCAGCGCCTCGACCGGTTCGACGGCCTGGCCGTGCTGGCCACCAACCTGCGGCAGAATCTCGACCCCGCGTTCGTGCGCCGGATGGACTTCGTGGTCGAGTTCGACCTCCCCGGCGAGCAGAACCGTCACCGGCTCTGGCAGTTGCACCTGCCGGAACTCCTGCGGCACACCGATGTCGACCTCGAAACGCTCGCCCATCACTACCCGGTGCCCGGCGGCTGGATCCGCAACGCGGCGATCGGTGCGGCCTTTCAGGCGGCCGCCGGCGGGGCCCGGGTCGCGCACCGGCACCTCACCGGCGCGATGCGCCGCGAGTACGCCAAGGCGAACCGGCCGTTCCCCGGGGAGCCGGCCGCCCGGCCCGCCGGGGCCGGGGACGAGCGGGCCCGGCGCACCCTCGACGCGGCCACTGCCACGCCCATCAAGGAGGAGACGCCATGACGGCGCTCGGCACCAGCAGCGCACCCTGCGGCTGCGGCGGTACGACCGGTGGGACCGGTACGAGTGGTTCCGGTGGCTCCACCGGTTCGAGCTATCCGGCCGGGTCCACCCACCCGCCGTATCCGTCCGGTCCGTCCGGCTCGTCCGGTCCCTGCGGCCCGGGCGCGGCCGGTACCCCCGGAACCTCTCGCACGTCCGGTACGGCTGGTACATCCCCCGAGCCGTGTCCGCAGGACGAGTTGCCGGTGAACCCCTTCCTCGCCCTGCGGGTGGCCTTCGGCATGCTGCTCGGCGAGGACGACTTCCGCGTGCTGATGGGCAATCCGCGCGGAAAGCAGATGATGCACTCGGCCTGGCTGCACGGTCCAGGCGTGATCTGGGGGCTGGGCCTCACCCTGGACGCCGATGGCGACACCCTGCGGGTGGCCCCCGGACTGGCCGTGGACGGCTGGGGGCGCGAACTCAGCCTGGAGGCCTCCTGGTGCCTGTCACTGCGGCAGTGGGCGGCCTGCTGGGTCGCCGAGCATCCGCTGCCGCCCCCCGGCGCCGGTCAGGAGAGACGGGAGAGGACGGGCCAGCGGCGGGACGAGGGTGGGGACCCCTGTCCCGAGCAGGTCCGGACGGTGACGGCCTGGGTGGTCGCCGAGTTCGGTGCCTGGCCCGACCGGCCGGTGCCGGCCCTGGCCGACCCGTGCGACATCACCCGCCGGCACGACGACTTCTCCAGAGTCGTGGAGTCGGCGCGGATCACGGTGCGTTCGGAGGCCCCGCCGCCCCGGCACGCGTACCACCGGGTCAGGGTGCTGCTCGGCCTGGACCAGGTCGGGGAGCACGATCCGGCGGGCCGGGAGGCGGCCGTGGCCGCCGAGGAGGTGCGCGAGGCCCCGCCCTCTCGGCGTACCGAGTTGCTGCTGTGCGCGTTCCGCCGGCTCGCCGCCCTCGACGCGACGTGGGCCGCGCCCGAGTCCGAGGACGGTGACGCCTGCCCGCCGCTGCTGCCCGTGACGGAGGATCACGCACCGGTCGTGCTGGCCAAACTGACGGTTGAGATCGTCCAGCAGACCGGCTGCGTGCGGGCCGTCGCGGTGGACCTGGACCAGGAGGTCCGTGCCGCGATTCTGCCCACCGACGCCCTCCAGGAACTGCTCTGCGGCCTGGCACCGGCGCTGCTGGGCGAGGGCCCGGTCGAGGACGCCGGGGGACCGCGGCTGCTCCCCGACTCGGTGGACATCTCGCGCGGCAACACCTGCCTGAGCTTCTGCCTCACCAAGCCGGTCGACCGGGCCTCGCTCGCGCAGGCCATCACGATCACCTCGCTCTCCGAACACGGCGCCGGCTGGGCGGAGAGCGAGGTCCAGCAGGTCCGGTTGACCGACCGGGACACCCGGGCGGTGGTCGATCTCGAACTGCCCCCCGCACACGGGCTGGTGCGGGTGCTGATCCGGGGCACCGGGCCGAGACCCTGTTACGGCACGGAGCCGCGGGTGCCCTTCGCCGGGTTGGCGGGCGGGCCGTCGGCCTCGCGCCATGACGGTCACGACGCCGCCGTCACCGTTCATCTGCACCACACCGCCGGAGCCGGGAGGGCCGAGTCATGAGCATCATCGGGAGCAGCGCCGCGGGTCCGGTGGCCGGGCCGTCCGCGCCGGCGGCCGGCCCAGCCGACGCGGGGTCGGACGGTACCCCGGCCACGGCCGGCGGCGGCATCGACCGGCTGCACGCCTTCGACGGGTTGTTCCTGCGCGCCGAACACCTGAACCGCATCCAGGACTACGCCTTGGAGCTCGCCTCGGCGGTCGGTGCGGCCGGCGGCCCGGGCGCCGTCGAGGGGTTCCGGGTGACCATCGAGCAGGGGCTGCTGCAGGTCGGCCCAGGGTTGGCGATCGACGGGTACGGACGGCCGCTGCGCTCGGACCGGGCGGTCGCGCTGCCGCTCGCCGACCTCACGCCGAGCCCGCACACCTTCTGGTGGGTCGAAGTCTCCCGCGCCGTCTGGGACTACGGCGAGACGGCCGTCCAGGGCCTGCTCTGCGACGACCCGTGCTCGGGCGCTTCGACCCGGCGTCAGTACACCGCCGAGGGGGTGCGGATCACGCTCAGCGCGGACGACACGGTGACCGGCCTGGACGGTCGGCCGGTCGGTCACCGCCGGAACTGGCTGGCCTCCTGGCTCTTCCGGGAGGAGCAGGCGGTCGGCTCGCCCGGGCTCGCCTCACGGTCCGGGCTGCCGCTGGACTGGGAGCCGCCGACCCCGGCCGCCACTCGGCCGACGGCGGTTCGCCTGGCCGTGCTGATCCCGACGGCTCTGAACCCGGCCGACTGGACGGTGGACACCTGGACGGCGCGGCGCGACCGCGGCGCACCCGCGCCTCAGCGGTACTGGCAAGGCCGGCTCCGGATGCGGCCCTGGGACGTCTTCATGGCGCAGGTGCTCCAGTTCCAGTCCCAGCTGGCCGAACTGATGGCGGGTCAGCCGGTTCCGGGGGCCAAGATGGCGGCAGTGAAGGAACTGCTGATCGAGCTCGCCGAGCAGACCGAGACCAGGATCACCAAGCGGAGGCTGGGTGAGGAGATCATGGAGGTGGTCAGCCGGCTTGGTACCGAGGCGCTCGCCGACGCGTTCTCCCCACAGTCCGAGGTGCTCCCGCTCACCGAGCTGGGATTCTGCGAGCTGCCTCCGGCGGGCTACCTCCCGATCAGCACCGGGGACGTGCGCGGCGAGGTACGGCGGTTGCTCGGTCCCGAACTGGACCTCCGGTTCTGCCGATGCGGGTACGCCGACGTCGCCGAAGCCGTGCAGCAGGCGCAGCACCGGGACCGGATCCGGCTCGACTCCGATGCCGGGGTGGACATCCTGCTCCCGGCGGACGACGAGGACGAGGACGGAGCCCGGGGTGCGGGCGGGTGTTCGGGCGACGGTTCCGGGCGTGCGGGCGGGCGCGCTGATGACGAGGCAGGGACTGGGACCGGGAGCGGGAGCGGGACCGGTAGTGGGGTCGGGATCGGGATCGGGATCGGGGCGTGGTCGGGCGGTTGGGTGGCCTTCGTCCGCCGTCGGTACCGGCGGTGCGAGTCGCGCTCGGCGGAGGAGTGCCGCCCGGCGGGGGAGTGCCGCCCGGCGGGGGAGCCGAGGGAGCCGGGGGAGGTTTCCCGGGAGGTTCCCGGCGAGGCTTCCCGTGAGCGGCACCCCGAGGAGGGGTCCCAGGCGCGGGAGGGGGGTCACTCGGAAGAGGGGCATGCGGGGGAGTTCGTGATCGTGGCGGTCGAGGGAGGCGCGAAGGACCCGGAGGCCGCCGGTCCGGAGGCCGGGCGATGAACCAGGCGGACGAGGAGAAGCCACCGCAGACCGGGGTGTGCGTGGTGCGGGTGGAGCAGCAGGGGCCGGGCCGATCCCTGATCACGGTGATGGCGGACACCGACATCTACCGGATATCGGCCGAGTCGCGTAACCGGGTGCTCGACGCCGAGTCAGTTCTGTCACTGGTGGCGGACTTTCTCCGTGACTGCTCTGTCGGGAGTGGCCAGAGCTGAGCAGAGAACGGACGGTCCTCCGGCTGCTGATTGCACACGGTGACGACAGCGTGACGATTTGACGCATAGCATTTGCGAGTCGGGCTTCGAACGGGGAGAACCGTCCATGCATGCACAGTTCCTTGAAACGCCGGTCCTGCTCCCTACTCAGGGTGACCCGCCTACGCTGCACCTCTTCGGTGGTCCCCGAGTCGTCCATGCCGGGCGGCGGTTCGAGGTGCCCGAGGGCAGCAAACGGCTGCTCGTCTTCGTCGCCCTCAACGGAGGGCGCGTGGAGCGTCGGCATGCCGCCGGGACGCTCTGGCCGGAGGGCGACGACTACCGGGCGGCGGGCAATCTACGCTCGGCGCTCTGGCGGCTCAAGGCGGCCGGGATCGACGTGCTCGACTCCGACAAGTGCTCCCTCTCCATGCGTGAGCACACCGTGGTGGACCTGTACGTCCTCTGCGCCTGGGCCGGTCGGCTGATCGACGGCACCGCCACCACCGAGGACCTCTGCGCGCTCAAGTGGCGTGCCGATGCCCTCGACCTGCTGCCGGGCTGGTACGACGACTGGGTGCTGATCGAGCGCGAGCGGATCAGACAGCGGCTGCTGCACGCCCTGGAGGCGTTGAGCCGGCGCCTGGTCAAGGCGGGCCGGTTCGCGGAGGCGGTCGAGTCGGCGATGGTGGCGGTCGGCGTCGAGCCCCTGCGGGAGAGCGCCCAGCGCGCCCTGATCGAGGCCCACCTGTCCGAGGGCAACCTGGTCGAGGCGATGCGCAGCTACGACGCCTACCGCCACCTCACCCGGCGCGAACTCGGTGTCGACCCGTCCGGCGAACTCTCGGCCCTGCTGCGCTCGCACTGCGAGTCCGGCCGGCTGCGGGGGAGAACGGCGCAGCCCGCCTGGTGAGTGACGGTCAGTCAGCCGGCGTGCTGTCGGCTGACTGACCGAGGTCGAGAGCGTGAGGGGACCGTCGGTGACAGTGGCTCCGTCGCTGAGGACTGCGTCGCGGAGTGTCGCGCCACCGTGCGTTGCGTCGTCGAGGGCTGCGTCGCCGAGCGTCGCGCCACCGAAGGCTGCGTCGCCCCCGTTGATGTCAACTCCCATACAGCAGAAGGGAGTCCACCCCATGGCCGAGAGAAGCACACCCGTCCGCCTCGGCGGCCTCCTCCTCAGTGTCGCGGTCGTCACCTCGCCCGGCTCCCGTGTCACCTCGCTGCCGGTGCCGGACCGCAAGGGCACCGATCCGGCGCCGGCCGATCCCACGCGTGCCGCGAAGTCATTGACGCTGCCATCGGAAAGCGCTTACCTTCTGAGCCAGTCGGAGCGGAACACCCCACCGACGGCAGCGGGTTCCCAAGGAGGCCGTATGGACGCAGCGGAACGACACGGGCGGACACCGACGCGAAGCGCGCTTTCCCGGCGGCGGTTCCTGCAAGTCAGCGGCACCGCGACGCTGATCGCCGGCTCCGCGCAGCTGCTCGTGGCGCCCCGGGCCTGGGCAGCGGACGCCTTCGATGCGCTGCGCGCCCGCTGGCTGCAACTGCTGACCGGCACCGGCTTCGACCCATCCGCGGCCCCCTTCGCCGCAGCCCTCGCCACCCTCGGCACGCAGGCCTCCTCGTATCAGAGCGGCATGGCGGCCGCCTCCTCCTCGCTCTGGCCCGACCTCCCGCTGGGCAGCGTCTCGGCCAACATCACCAGCAGCGCCGGCCGGCTCAGGACCATGGCGCTGGCCTACGTCCAGCCGGGCACCGGACTGACCGGCAGCGCCCCGCTCGCAGCCGCGATCACAAGCGGCCTGGACTACCTGGCCGCCAACGCGTACACCGCCACCACGACCACGTACGGCAACTGGTGGGACTGGCAGATCGGCGCCCCGGAGGCGCTGCTGGACACCGGCGTCCTGATGTACGGTCAGCTGACCTCCACGCAGCTCAGCGGCTACTGCGCCGCCGTGGACCACTTCGTCCCGGACTCCGCGGTCGCCACCTACAGCGGCACCAGTACCGGCGCCAACCGGGTCGACCTCTGCCGGGTGATCGCCCTGCGCGGCGTGCTCGGCCGCAGCACCGCCAAGCTGGCGACCGCCTCGGCCGCGCTCTCCCCGGTCTTCCCCTACGTGCTGACCGGCGACGGGCTCTACCGCGACGGCTCCTTCGTCCAGCACACCTACATCCCCTACATCGGTTCCTACGGCGAGGTGATGCTGAGCGGTCTCAGCCGGATGCTCTGGCTCTTCGCCGGCTCCACCTGGGCGGTGACCGACCCGGCTCGGCAGAACGTCTTCGACTCCGTCACCACCGCCTACGCGCCCTTCCTCTACAACGGCCTGGTGATGGACGCGGTCTGCGGACGGGCCATCAGCCGCGGTCTGGCCCTGGCCGATCCGCTGCAGCTCCAGCAGGACGACCACCGCCGCGGCCACACGCTGATCAGCGACATCCTGCGACTGGCCGACTCCGGAGTCGCCGCCGCCGGCCAGAGCGCGCAGTGGCGGGCGATGGCCAAGGGCTGGCTGCAGCGCGACTACTACAGCCCCTATCTCGCCGACGCCACCCAGGCCGTGCCCGACCTGGCCCGCGCCCAGGCGGTGCTGAACGACGCCACGGTGACCCCCTCGGCCGAGCCCTCCGGCCACCAGGTCTTCGCCATGGACCGAGCCGTCCACCGTCGCGCCGGCTGGGCCGCCGTCCTCAGCATCTGCTCGGCGCGCACCACCTTCTACGAGAACGGCAACGGGGAGAACGTCCGCGGCTGGCACACTAACAACGGCATGCTCTCCTGGTGGGGCTCCTCCTGCGGCAACGGCCAGTACTCCGACGCCTTCTGGCCCACCGTCAACCCCTACCGGCTGCCCGGTACCACCGTCTCCAGCAAGCCGCTGGCCGACGGCGCGGGCGGTGCCTGGGGTGCCACGCGCCCGGCCGCCGTCTGGGCCGGCGGCGCCACCGACGGGACGTACGCGGCCGTCGGCCAGGACGTCCGGGGCCTCTCCAGCACGCTGACCGGCAGGAAGTCCTGGTTCTTCCTGGACGACTCGGTGATGTGCCTGGGCGCCGGCATCAGCTGCGCCGACGGCGTGGCCGTGGAGACCGTGGTGGACAACCGGAACCTTGGCGCCACCGGTACCCACTCGCTGACCGTGGACGGCGTGGCCCAGTCCACCACCCTCGGCTGGAGTGCGCAGTTCACCGGCGCGCAGTCGATCGCCGTCGGCGGGTTCGGCGGGTACGTCTTCCCCGGCGGCGCCACGGTCAACGCCCTGCGTGAGGCTCGCACCGGCGCCTGGTCGGACATCAACTCCGGAGGTACGAGCACCCCGCTGACCCGCCGCTACCTCACCCTCTGGTTCGCCCACGGCACCGACCCGAGCGCCGCCTCCTACAGCTACCTGCTGATACCCGGAGCCGATGCCGCCGCGACCGCCGCCCGCGCCGCCGCCCCGACCGTCACCGTGCTCGCCAACACGGCCACCGCGCAGGCGGTCACCGACTCCGCGTCCGGCGTCACCGCTGCCAACTTCTTCGCCGCGGGCGCCGCCGGCCCGATCACGGCCAGCGCCCCCTGCTCAGTGCTGATGCGTGAACAGGGCGGCACGCTGACCGTGAGCGTCGCCGACCCGTCCAGGACCGCCTCGACCGTGCAGGTGACGCTGGCCCGTTCGGGTTACCAGGGCGCCATCGCCGCCGGAGTCACAGCGCTCTCCACCGCCGGGGCGATCACCCTGCTCGTCGAGGTCGGTGGCACCCAGGGCGCCTCCCGCACGGTGACGCTCAGCACCATGGGCACCCCCGCCCCGGACTCGACGATGACCCTGCTGGCGCCGGCCGCCGACACCTACGTCCGGGACGGGCCCGGCTACGCCACCGTCAACTACGGCACGGCCACCACGATGGCCGTCAAGAACGCCAACTCCACGGCCGGCGGCTACAGTCGCCCGGCCCTGCTCTCCTTCAACACCTCGGCCGTCACCGGCACCGTCTCCCGCGCGGTCCTGTGGACGCACGGCCTGCTCTCCGACGCCGGCGGCACCCGGACCACCCTGCAGGCCTTCGCCACCACGAGCGACACCTGGACCGAGACCGGCGTCACCTGGAACACCGCCCCGGCCCTGGGCGCCGCCCTCGGCACCGGTCAACTCCCCACCGCCGCGGACTGGGTGGGGCTGGACGTGACGGGCGCCGTCGCCTCGTCGGTCACGGGGGCGGGCGGGGACGGCACCGCCTCCCTCGCGATCTGGGAGCCGCTGAACACCACGGGACTGGCCGTGCTCCTCAACAGCCGCGAGAACACGGCCTTCCCGCCGGTGCTCCAGATCATCAGCCACTGACTGACCAGATACGCCCGCGCCGCCGCTGGCGCGGGAGGTGTTCTGGCGATCGATCAGGCACCGGCGGGCCGTCGCCCGTACCTTCCGGCGGTCCGGCTGTAGCTATAGCGGTTGAACGTGCGGTGAGTTGGGGGTGTGGTGGCTGAGCCTGCCCGTGTGCGCGGGTTGACCGACCAGGAGGGGCAGAGCCCCGAATCGAGGATGGACTGGGTGAACGTCAGGACATCTGAACGTCCCGGTCACGGCGCAAGCTGTGCGTCTACGAGTGCCTGGCCGGCTGACGTGCGGTAGTAGAGGACGGATCGGCCCGCGCGGCGGCGTTCGGCGAGGCGGGCCTCGCGCAGGATGCGCAGGTGGCGGCCGACGGAGCCCAGGGGCAGGCCGGTGAGGGCGACCAGTTGCGTGGTGCTCTTCGGGCTCTCCAGCAGCGCGAGCAGCTCGGCCCTGGCCGAGCCGAGCAGCGCCGAGAGCGCCTGCGGTGCGCGCTTCCCGTCTGCCTCGGCGGCCAGGACGCCCGCGCACGGGTACACCACCGCGAATCGGCGCGTGGTGTGGGCCGCGTCGCCTTCGGGCGGCAGGTCCCAGCAGACCCAGCTCCGGGCGAAGGTCACCGGGACGAACAGCAGCCGGACGTCGGTGAGTTCCAGCGGTGGGCTCTCGTACGCGGTGACCTGCAGGCGGTTGCCGCCCAGCCAGCGCATCCCCGGGCGCATGTCGTCCAACGCGGCGACCCAGCCGCCGGCCGCGAGGCGCGCGGTGCGGGCGACGACATCCGCTTCGACGATCCGGCGGCGACGCGGCCACGTCGGCCGGACGGTCTCCCGCCACACCCACTCCAGCAGGTCCGCGGCCCGCCTCGCCAGGTCCTCGCGGTCCAGCAGCGGGGCGGGCAGCGAGCCGTTCGACGACTCCGCCAGGTCGGCGCGGGCGGCAGCCGAGGGTGTACGCCGGATCCGGGCCAGTTCCTCGTCGAAACCGGCCTCCTCTCCCATGGGCGTCGGGGTCAGGAAGGTCGCGTTCCAACGCGGTCCCAGCGCGGCGGGGACGAGCGCCGCGGTGACCGGATCGGCGGCCAACCGCGCGCGATAGTCCGGCTGATGGGCATCCAGCCAGCGGCGCTCGCCGGGGTGGGCCGCAGCGCCGTCGTGCAGCGTCTTCAGTGCCGCGACCGTCTCGGCCAGAGGCGAGGTGACGAAGCGGCTCGCGGCGAGCGTGTCCGCGGTCACCTGCCACCAGCTCATCGGTTTCGCCTCCCTGCGAAAGTCTCACACCCCGCCGATCATGCCGGACAGACTCCCCGGCCATGCGCACCTACCGCGACCTCTTCCGCACCCCGGAGTTCACCCCGCTGCTGCTCGCCTCGGCGGGGCTGACCGCCGCACAGACAGTGGCCGGCCTGGCGCTCGGCCTCCTGGTCTTCGAATCGACCGGCTCCGCGCTGCTCTCGTCGCTCGCCATGTTCGGTCCCGCTCTCGCCCAACTGGTCGGTGCGGCAACGGTACTGTCCGGATCTGACCGGCTGCCACCGCGCGCCGCACTGACCGGCCTCGCGCTGTTCTCCGGCCTCGGCACCGCCCTCCAAGCACTTCCCGGGCTCCCGGTCTGGGCGCTCTTCGCGGTGCTGCTCGGGCTCGGCCTGGCCGGATCGGTCGGCGGCGGGGTCCGCTACGGCCTGCTGCACGAGATCCTTCCCCGGGACGGCTATCTGCTCGGACGGTCGGTCGTCAGCATGTCCGCCGGGATCGTTCAGATCTGCGGATTCGTGGTCGGCGGCCTGCTCGTGACCATGTGCTCGGCGCGCGTCGCCCTGCTCGCGGCTGCCGCACTGCACCTGCCGGTAGCGGCGGCGACCCGCTTCGGGCTGCGTCCGCGCCTGTCGCGCGCCGAAGGCCGCCCATCGATCGCCGAGACCTGGCGCACCAACTCCCGCCTGTGGTCCTCGGCACCCCGCCGCGCGGTCTTCCTTGCACTCTGGGTCCCCAACGGGCTGGTGGTCGGAGTGGAATCGCTCTACGTCCCCTACGCGCCCGGCAGCGCGGGACTGCTCTTCGCCGTCGGCGCCCTCGGGATGCTGGCCGGGGACCTGCTGGTCGGACGGGTACTGCCCACCCGCCGGCGGCGCCCGCTCGCCGTCCCTCTGTGCGCGCTGCTCGCCGCACCGTACCTGCTGTTCGCGCTGCACCCGGGACCGATTCCGGCAGCGGGCCTGGTTGCGTTCGCCACGGTCGGCTACGCGTCCAGCCTGCTGCTCCAGGATCGCCTGCTGGCGCTCACCCCGGAGGAGTTGAGCGGCCAGGCGCTCGGTCTGCACAGCTCCGGCATGCTGGCGATGCAGGGCCTGGGCGCGGCAGCGGCCGGAGCCGTCGCCCAACTCACCTCACCCGCGACAGGGATGGTCATGATCGCGGCGGCATCACTGATGGTGACGCTGCTGCTGGCGCGAAGGCTCGGCTGACGCCGTATCAGGCGTCACGGCTCGGTGAAGCTGTCCGGCCACGGCGCTGGATGACGGATGCCAAGGGTTGGTGGTCGTATGTGGTCAACGCGCGTGGCCGTCCGTCGGCTCAGTGCCGGGATGCGGGCCGATCGGGCGTTCGGCGAGGAGTTCGCCGCTGTCCGGGTCGTAGAGCTCGACGGTGCAGCGATGGCCGATCCGGCCGAAGGTCTCGATCAACTCGGTGATCCCGGTGATCGCGATCTGGCCAGTCAAGATCACGGGGTCAAGCGGAAGCACCGACAACCGGGCGTAGCTGTGCTCGGCTTCGAACTCCGTCCAGGACTGCTGGCGAACCCGCCAGCCTCCTCCGAAGAGGATCTCTGCCACCTGCTGGGCGTCGGCCGCCGACGGCACCGAGCCGGCGATCTCCACACTGCGGGCTTGGTCGTCGAACGCCGGGCCGGCGGTCCAGCCGGACGAGAACTTCATGTCCGCAGTTTAGAGCCGGACGCGCCGCCGACAGGCCCGGGTCCTTGGTGTCAGTCATCTAGGGTGGATGCACCATGACCTACACCACCGACCCACGGGTCGACGCCTACCTGAGCGGCCTGCCCGCCTGGCAGCAGGCCGTCTGCCGCGAGGTCCGCGACCTGGTGCATGCCGCGGACCCGCAGGTCAGCGAGACCGTCAAGCGCACCGACCGGCCGTACTTCGTCCTGCAGGGCAACATCTGCGCGTTGCAGGCCGCGAAGGACCACGTCAATGTCTTCCTCTACGACGGCGCCATCGTCGCCGACCCCGAGGGCATCATCACCGCCGGACACGCCAACAAGACCGCCCGCACCATGGCCGTCCACCAGGGCGAGACCATCAACGCCCCCGCCCTCACCGCCATGTTTCGGCAGATCATCGCCAACAACCGCGCCGGCGGCTGGCGCAAGCTGAAGCGCGAGGGCTGACGCGCGGTCGGACCCGTCCGCACGGCCGGCCGGCCGTGCGGAGGGCTGCCACTGAGCTGTACCCGGGAAGTTCCCGCACGCTCGTCTGCGGGAACCGGCTGTTTGTCAGTGGGCAGCGTGGGCAGGTCGCGCTGGCAGACTCGACCGCATATCCTCCCGAGGACCCGGCCACTCGGCAACGGCCGCTTCGAGGTGATGCTCGCCGACGGACGGGTGCGGGAGGTGGACGGTGCCGCGGCTGCCGACGCGTTCCAGGGCGCGGCGTACCTGGCGTTCGATCAGGTTGTAGACCAGCAGTGCGAGCATGAGGACGTGCGGCGGCGCGGCGATGTGCTTGTTGCCGTGGAGGAAGACCACCCTGTTCCATGGCCGGCCTGGATCTGCTTGAGGTCCACCTGCCGGTCCTTCGGGTGCCCGTAGGCGACCTGGATCACAGCGACTCCAAGAATTCGCGGACGACGTCGATGAACGCGGCTGGGTCGGTCGCATGAACGGTGTGGCCGGTCGGGAGCTCAGCCAAGCTTGTTCCGGGGCGGCGTTGCGCCATCGCCTTGGCCTCTCCGGATCCGAGGATGTCGCTTTTGGTGCCGTGGATGAGCAGGGCCGGACAATCGGTGGCCAGCCAGTCGCTCCAGTAATCGCCGGCCTGTTGGCGCCCGGAGCGGACCATGTCCTCCGGGCTGAACGCCAGGCCCCACCCGTCAGGGAACTCACGCACGGCACCCATGAGGTAGCGAGCCGAGTCACCGAGCCCTTCGATCAGACCGGATCGAGTCGCCGACCGACGCGGCCAGGCAAGCGAGAACGAGAGGTCGTGATCCAGTTCGACCCCGATGTCCTCAATGATCAAGGCCTCAACGCGGTGCGGCTCGCGAGCGGCGAGCTGGTAGGCATTGACACCGCCCAGTGAATGGCCGAGCACGACGGCCCGGCCGACGCCGAGGTGATCCAGCAACCTCACTGCATCGTCGACGTAGCCTCCGCGGGAGTAGTCGGCCGTACGGTCCGAGAAACCGTGCCCTCGCTGATCCAGTGCGATCACCCGCCAGTCGGGCGTCAACTCCTCGGCCAGGCGGGTAAACGTGCGGCCTTCGTCGAAGTGGCCGTGCAGGGCGAGGAGGACACGCCCCGACCCGCCAAAGTCGAGGAACGACAAGCTCCTCCCGTCCACGTCCAGGCAGGCTCTCGACGGTTCGGCGGGGACCTCGCCCGATATCCGTAGTGTCATGGGGAACAGCATGCCAGTGGTCACTGACAGCGAAGGTCATGGCGGAGCCTGGATATCCCATTCGCCGTGAGGGGTTGGCTCGGCATCCGGGTAGGTCTCTCGGAACTCGCGCAGCACCCGTTCGTCGGCCGTGCAGACGTCCCAGCTCGTGCTGTCGAACTCCCTCAGGATCAGGACAAGCTCGCCGTCCGCGTACCCTTCGAAGTCCCCGTCGACCGTCTGCAGATCGGGTGCTGCCAAAGCCAACAAGTCCAGGGTGCCGATTCCGGCGTCTGTCGAGGCACTTTCCAGCTGGGGGAACCTGGCACCCAGCTGAGTGTCGTAGAGCCGCACCTTCCAGGTGAGGCCAAGCCCGTAACCGCCCAGTCGTACCAGGAGTTCCGCCAGGGTCACGTAGCGGCGGGTGACTTGCCCGGTGGAGCGATCGCTGACGTCTCGCCAAGCTGCGAACGTGAGCGACTGCATCGGGGCCGACGGCTCGGTCATCTGACGGGAACCCCGTTCGTGCTGGCGGAGTCGGCGGCGCCGACCTCGCCATTGTGTTGCGGATACCGTCCCGGACGAAACCGAGTTCATCGCGGGGCCGCCCGCCGGAACGGCCTTCAACTGAAGTGGGCGGGTTAACGGTTGGGCGTCCGGGTGTTCGACCTGCTAGCGTCCGGGGCGTGCCGAAGCTGAATCAGATCATCGCCGTCGAAAAGGGCGTCAAGTCCAAGTCCTTCCAGGAGCTGACCCAGGCTCACCAGGACCTGCAGAAGCCCGCCCTGTTGGCCGGTATCTCGCGGTCCTACCAGCCAAAGGACGAGGAGGGCGAGCAGTTGCCGCCCGAGTCGACCCGGGTGCAGGTCATGGCCGAGGACGTGCTGCGCAGTACGGCGGCTACGCTGACCAGGCTCTTCGATGTGACCGCCACCAAGGACTGGGCGAACCGCAGTGCGGTTGCGGACGTGGTGGTCGACGGCGTGGTGCTGCTGGCCGAGGTGCCGGTCCCGTATCTGCTCTTCCTTGAGAAGCAGCTCACCGACCTGCACACCTTCGTGCGCAAGCTGCCGGTGCTGGACGCGGCCGAGTCGTGGAACCTCGACCCGTCCACCGACTCCTGGAAGACCGACGCGGTGCGCACCATCCGCACCAAGAAGGTGCCGCGCAACCACGTGAAGGCCGAGGCCACCGAGAAGCACCCGGCGCAGGTCGAGGTCTACTACGAGGACATCGCGGTCGGCTACTGGACCACGGTGAAGTTCTCCGGCGCACTGCCGGCCCGGCGGGTCAACGAGCTCACCGAGCGGATCGAGAAGCTCCAGCAGGCCGTCAAGTACGCCCGCGAGGAGGCCAACAGCGCCGAGGTGACCGACCAGCGGGTGGGTGACGCGGTCTTCGGCTACCTGTTCAGGTAGCCTCACAAACGCCCCCCGCGCGAGCGGTGGGGTGCGCTGAAGAGCGCAAGCTGAAACTGATGTTGAAGCTGACCAAGGGGTCCCAGTGGGGGTTCGAATCCCTCCCCCGGCACTGCGAGCCGGGGTAGCCCAAGCGGTAGAGGCAGCCCCGTGAAACTCAGACTCTCGCTCCAGATTCAGCATTCGCCGCCGAACACCGGATCGACCGGGTGTGGACGATTATCGACGGGTGCGGGTTCAAATCCTGCCTGTGCCGCTCTCATGGCACGGTAGTTCAATGGCAGAACACGTCGATTTCAGCATGATCCGCACCCTTAAAAGTGCCGGTGTGAGCAATTGGGCGGCAAACAGGGGCCCGGGAGCTGGCTACGCTCCCGGGTCCTCTTCCGTTCAGGCCCCCGCCACTTGGCGCAGTCGCTCGGCCGCTCCCTCCACGATCGCCTCGCCGTGGCCGAAGCAGGCGGTGGCGGTGTCCAGGCGGCTGAGGCGGTGCAGGGATTCGGCGGCGCGCCCGGTGTCGGTGTTGAAGACGCCGAGCATGGTCCGGCCGCCGACGTTGGCGATGGTGTCGCCGGTGAAGAGCACGCGCGGGCCCGGCAGGTAGAGCGCGATGGAGCCGTCGGTGTGCCCGGGGACGGCGAACACCTGGGCGCCGCCCGCGAGTTCGATCGTGTCGCCGTCCTCCAGTTCGCGGTCCACCCGGACCGGAGCAACCGGCGGGGGCAGCGGGATACCAGCCCGCAGCTCGGCCTCCCAATCGGCCAGCACCGGTGGGGGAGCGGGGAGTTCACCCCGGATCACGGCGGCGTCGCCCTTGCCCGCGAGGATCTGCGCGCCGCCCCAGGAGGCGGCCTCGGTGGCGCCGCCGGTGTGATCGTCGTGGCCGTGGGTGATGACGATGCGCTGGACGTCCCCGGGGCTGCCGAGCGAGCGCACCGCCTCGGCGATGGCCGGCGCGGACCCGGCCGGGCCGGTGTCGACCAGGGTCAGCGACTCGGCGTCACACCACAAGTACGCCTGCCCGACGTGGAACCGGAGCAGGTGCAGGTTCGGCAGCACGGTGATGAGGTCCATACCGCCAGGTTAGGCAGACCCGGGTGCGGCGGCGCAGTTCGTTCACCAAGAGCTGAGAGCGGGTCCTCGCCCTCGACCACGCCGCCGCGGGGTGCGGCTCTCGTCACTGCTGGGTGCGGCGGAAGGTGCCCGGGGTGTGGCCGGTTTCGCGGGTGAAGAACTTGCCGAAGTTGGTGGCCTCGGTGAAGCCGAGTGTGCGGCCGATCGTGGCTACCGGCAGGTCGGTGTGGGCCAGCAGTCGTTGGGCCTGCAGGGCGACGCGGGCGTCGGCGAGCTGCTTGGCGCTGCGGCCGGTGGCGGCCAGGCAGGCGCGGGTCAGGGTGCGAGGGGAGTAGCCGAGCCGCGCCGCGTACTCCTCGACGGAACGGGTGGTGGCGAAGGAGCGTTCCAGTTCGGGTCGGAAGGCGAGGTGGACCTCGGCGCCGGGCGCGGCGGGGACCGGGAGTGCGGCCGGGTCCGCGAGGCGTGCGATGCGGATCAGCAGGGCGCCGAGGAGTTGGCGCAGCAGAGCTTCGGTCAGCTCGATGCCGGTGTCGGCGGGCGCCGATGCGGCAGGGGGCCGCTGCTCTCGCAGGGTCCGGTACTCCGCCGCCAGTTCCGTCACGGCGCGATCGAAGACGGCGAACTCCTCGGGTGGCAGCTGCCGGGCGACCGGGCCGAAGCCGTCGAGCAGCTCGCGTGTCGCGGGCAGCGGCGGCGGCCAGTCGGCGGTGAACAGCAGCAGGACGGCGTCGAGGTCCGCGGGGCGGCCGTCCGGGCCGGAGGGCAGGCGCTGCACCTGACCGGGCCTCAGGTGCAGCAGCGTGCCGCGGGAGCACGGGTAGCTGACGAAATCGACCATCGCGATGCCCTCGCCGCCGCGCACCAGCATGAGCTGGTGGAAGTCGAGGCGGCTCGGCCGGCGGGCGACTGAGCTTTTCAGGCGCCGTTTCAGGGCGGCGAAGGTCAGTACCTCGACGCCGGTGTGCCGGCGGTCGGGGTTGTCGTAGGCGATGTCGACGACTTCGCGCTGTCCAGTTTCGACCATGTCGAGTCAGGACTCTACCTCGGCCGGAGGGCGGTCGCGGGGGCATTGTGGAGTCACGGCCGAACGGCGGGTGCCCGAGTCGGGACCGCGCCGGGAGGCCGTCACCACCATCCCTTCGTCACGTAAGGACCTCTCCTCATGTCTTCTCTCGTCACCGACCCCGCGAAGCTGCCCGTTCTCTTCCAGGACGCCCTGAACGCCGGCGACATCGACGGCGTGCTGGCCCTGTTCGCCCCGGGGGCGGGCATGCGCACGGTGGCCGGCGAACTCGTCGTCGGCGCCGAGGCGCTCCGGGCGGAGATCAGCGGCACCGTCGCCGCCCGAGGCAGGCTGACGAACGTTCAGCGGCACACGCTCGTCGGCGCGGACACCGTCCTGCTGGTCACCGACTGGACGCTGGAGATCGACCTGCCGGGCGGCGAACGGATCGCTCCGACCGGCAGTACCGCCAACGTCGCCCGCCGGGACGCCGACGGCGGCTGGCGCTTCACCGTCCTCAACCCGCTCGGGACCGCCTGAGCCGCGCGGCGGCCGCGTGGCGGACCTGCGGGTGCCTGCGGCCGGCCGAGGTGGCCGCGGTCCGCCGGCGGGACGGCGGTGACTCCTGACGCGGGCTCAACTCGGGGGGCGAAGGTTCCCCTCAGCAAGGATCTTGGGTTAGGTTAGGCTCACCTAAGTTTCTGGAGGATTTGATGCACCGTTCAGTGAAGCCCCAGCGGACCCCCACGCCCGTGGCCGCATCGGATCCCACCTCCGCGCCCACAGCCGAGCAGGCGGCCGGGGGCGGCAGCGGCCCCACCCCGGCCCAGCGGGCCCGTACCGTGCTGGAGCACGCCTCCTCGGCCGTGCTCGACGTGCCCGGGCTCGATCTCACGGCGCGCCCCTTCCCCAGTCCGCTGCCGGCCCGGACGGTGCTGCCCGACGGCACGGTGCTGATCCGACTGGCCGACTCCTCGCCGGTGCTGCGCTGCGTCGAACTGGCTCACCGGCAGTCGGACAACCTGCGGGCCGTGATCGAGGCGACCGACGTCGCACCGGTCGCGGTGCGGCACCGGATCCGGGGCCGGGCCTGGGTCAGCGGGTGGCTGACGCCCGTCCCGTCCGCCGACCGCGAGCGGTACCGGCGGCTCCTGACGGCGGGTCACCCGCATTGGCCCGGGAGTCCGGGGGAGCTGGTGCTGCTGGAGGCGGAGGAGGTGGTGATCGACGATCTGTGGGGCTCCGCGCGGGTGGACCCCGCCGCCTTCGCCCGGGCCCAGGCCGATCCGATCGCTCCCCACGAACCCGACCTGTTGCAGCACCTCGCCACCGCCCACGCGGACCAGCTGGCGGTGCTGACCGCCCTGGTGGCCGAGCGCCTCGCCGAGGTCGGCCCGGACGAGGTCGGCACGGGCGGGGCCGGTGCGGGTCGGGTCTCCGGCGTGGCGGAGTCCGGGGTCCGCGCGGTGCCGGTGGCGCTCGACCGCTTCGGCCTGCGGGTGCGGTTCCTCGCGGGGGAGCGGGTCGCCGACGCCCGTTTCGACTTCGCACGGCCGGTCGAGCACCCGGAGCAGTTGCGCGCGGCGATGCACCAGCTCTTCCGGCACGCCGAGTGGCGAGCGGGTCAGGTCGAGCCCGACCAAGCCCGACGCTGACGGGCGGCAGGCGAGTGGGTGTGCTGCCCGACTCCACGCGCGTCCGCCGGCGCTGATCGGAAGCCCGCGCGCGGCCCGGGCCTCCGGTGGCCGCCACCGCCGCCTCATCGAATCCTCATGTTGCGTTCGGCAGACTGCAGGGATGCCGGGCCCCGGGGGGTGCCGGCCGGTAACCGACACCCGTGGCGCCGCGTCCGTTCGGCGCGGGGTGTCCCGTACGGCAGAGCAGTGCTCGTTCTGGAGAATCACATGAGTGAACCGCGCAGTGGTGGCCGCGCGCCCGGCAGTCGGGGGGCCGCCGCGTGAGCGGTTCCCAGGCGCAGGCGCCCGTCACGGCCCTCGCGTTCATCCGCCCGCACCCGCTGGACTGGCCGCTGACCGGCGGGGTGATTCCGCTGCTGGTGCTGGTCGTCGGCCTGGCCGCGCTGCTGGGGCTGGCGGTCTCCACGAACAGGCCGTGGTGGCGTCGCCGGCTGCCGGCGGCCGTGCTGCTGGCCGGGGTGCTGTCCGTGCTGCTCGTCTACACGGTGGACGACTGGTGGCAGCCGCTGCCCGATCCGCTGCCGCGCCGGGTGGATCTCTGGATCGGCCTCGGCGTGCTGGGCCTGCTGCTTGCCGCCTTCCGGCTGCCCGGGGCACGGTGGCGCGGGCGGGTGGCGGCGATCGGCGCCGCGCTGCTGGTGCTGCTGATGGCGGGCTCGCAGATCAACCGGCACTTCGACCAGTACCCGACCGGCCGGGTGCTGCTGGCGCCCTGGCTGGCCGGAACCACCGCGCTGCCCACCGGGTCGGCGAACAGTACGGTGACGGCGCCGGCCGGCCGGACGCTGGCCGAGGTCTGGCAGGCCCCGGCCGGCCTGCCGGCCAAGGGCACCGTCTCGCTCGCCGCGCTGCCGGGGGCGAAGCGGGGCTTCACCCCGCGGGCCGCGTACATCTACCTGCCGCCCGCCTACCACGCCGACCCGCGCCCGCTGCTGCCGGTGCTGGTCCTGCTGGCGGGGCAGCCCGGCAGTCCGGCCGACTGGGTCCACTCCGGGCAGCTGGCCGACATGATGGACGCCTTCGCCGCCGAGCACCAGGGGCTGGCGCCGGTCGTCGTGGCGGTGGACCCGACCGGTTCCACCTGGGGCAACAAGCTGTGCATGGACTCCAAGCTCGCCCGGGCCCAGAGCTACCTCGCCGAGGACGTGCCGAACTGGGTGCACAGCCACCTCCAGACGGCCACCGGCCGGGGCGCCTGGGCGATCGGCGGGCTCTCGCTGGGCGGCACCTGCTCGCTCCAGCTCGCCGTCAACGCCCCCCAGGTCTACGGCTCCTTCGTGGACATCTCCGGCCAGCAGGAACCGACGCTGGGCAGCCACGGCAGGACCGTGGACGAGGCGTTCGGCGGGGACGAGTCGGCCTTCCAGGCGGTGGACCCGCTGCATGTGATGGCCCGTCAGAACTTTCCCGCAACCGCCGCCTCCTTCGTGGTGGGCCGTGGTGACGGGGAGTTCGGGCCGCAGAACCGCAAGGTCTACCAGGCGGCCCTCGCCGCCGGGATGAAGGCGGAGTTCACCCAGGTGCCGGGCGGGCACGACTGGACGGTGTTCCGCGCCGGGCTGAGCGGACAACTGCCTTGGCTGGCCCGACAGACGGGACTGATCGGATGATGGCGCGGGAACAGCTCGACAGCACGGGCCGGACCACGCGCGGCCTGCGGCCCGACGAAGCAGCTGTAGCGGCGCGCGGCTTGCGGCCCGGCTCAGAGCCTCAGGCCGCACCCGACCCGCGGCTCGACGAAGCGCCTGCCGCCACGCCCGGCCCGCAGTCCGACCAGGCGTCCCAGGCCGCCCCTGGCCCGCAGTCCGACCAGGCGTCCCAGGCCACGCCCGGCCCGCAGTCCGACCAGGCGTCCCAGGCCGCGCCCGGCCCGCAGCCCCACCAAACGTCCCCGCAGTCCGACCAAGCGCCCCAGGCCGCCCCCGGCCCGCAGCCCGGCGGTCGTCCCCGGCTGCGCGCGCTCGCGCTGCTGCTCGGCGCGCCGCGCCGGGCGCCGCTCACGCTGGCGCTGACCGCCCTGCTCTGGATCCTCGGCGCGGCCACCGGCAGCCTGGGCGTGGGCCCGCCGCAGGAGCTGGTCGATCAGGTCGGGGTGGGCATCCCGACATTGCACGAGGGACGCTGGTGGACCCCGGTCAGTTCGCTCCTCTGGTGCTCGGGGATCGTCGCCTACCTGTTCACCACCGTGATCCTGCTGGTCGTCGGTTCGGCCGCCGAGCGGCGGCTGGGCCGGGGCCGGACGGTCGCCGTCCTGATCGGCGGTCAGTTCGCCGGCACCCTGCTGGGCACCGGCCTGGTGCGCCTGGGCATCGCGGTCGGTGAGACCTGGACGCAGGGCCTGGACCAGCAGATAGCCGTCGGCCCCACGGTCGGCCTGCTCAGCCTGGCGGCGGTGCTCAGCTTCCGGCTGACCGCGCTGTGGCGGCGCCGGCTGCAACTCCTGACGGTGCTGGTGCCGCTGGTCCTGATGCTCTACGTCGGCCACCTGCAGAGCGTGCAGCGGATGGCCGGGGTGCTGCTGGGCTTCGCGGCGGTGCTGGCGCTGAGCAAGGGGGCCCGCCGGCGCCCGCGCCGCTCCTCGCACACCGAGACCCGGGTGCTGGTGGCGCTCTGCCTGGTCGGCTCGGCGCTCGGCCCGCTGATCGCCTCGCTCTACCACGACGCCCAGGGACCGGTGAACGGCTTCGGCGACCTCTACTTCTCCCAGCCGGTCAGCCCCGACGAACTCGCCGACGCCTGCTCGGCCTCGGCCGACCTCTGCGCCCGCCTGCAGTCGGCGCAGCACTTCTTTGACTCGCCGGGCCGGCTGATGGCGGCGCTGATCCCGGTGCTGCTGCTGGTGCTGGCCGAGGGGCTGCGGCGCGGGCTGCGGTCGGCCTGGTGGCTGACGGTGGTGGTGCAACTGCTCTGGATCGGGCTGCTCGGCCGGCTGCTGGTGCAGGTCTTCCGCCAGGAGCCCGGCGGTGGCGGCTGGCTCTGGCAGTTCGTCGGCGAGACCCTGGTGCTGCCGCTGCTGGTCATGGCCCTGCTGCTGACCACCCGCACGCGGTTCGGCCTGCGGCTGGCGAGCCGCGAACTGGGCCGGCTGGCGGCCGTGACGGGCAGTGCCTTCCTGGCGGCCTGCGCCGCCTACGCGGGGATCGGCTGGCTGGTGCGCGACCAGTACAGCCTGGACGCCACCCTGCCCGCGCTGCTGAACGGCCTGCCCGCGGAGTTCCTGCCGCCCGCGTTCAACCAGTACGGGCTGGTCCCGCAGCCGCCGGTCGCCATGGGCGGCACGGCGCAGGCGCTGGAGACGTACTGCGGGCTGCTCTTCTGGGCGGTGGTGCTGGTCGCGCTGCTGCTGGCGTTCCGCCGCCCGCGGGTGCACGTGGACGCCGCGGATGCGGCGCGCGCACGGGAGCTGCTGACCCGGTACGGCGGCTCCACCCTCTCCTTCATCTCCACCTGGGACGGCAACCACTACTGGTTCGACGAGCGCGGCGAGGCCGCCGTCCCGTACCGCGTCATCGCCACCGTCGCGTTGACGACGGGGGATCCGTTCGGTGAGCCGGCGGCGCGGGTGCGGGCGGTGGCCGGGTTCGCGGCGTACTGCGACGCGCGCGGCTGGACGCCGTGCTTCTACAGCGTCACCCCGCGGACCCGGCAGGCCGCCGAGGAGCTGGGCTGGCGTTCGCTGCAGGTCGCCGAGGACACCGTGGTCCCGCTGGCCGGCCTCGCGTTCACCGGCCGCAAGTGGCAGGACATCCGCACCTCGCTGAACAAGGCGAAGAAGGAGGGCGTCAGCGCGCAGTGGTGGAGCTGGGCGGGCGCGCCGCTGGCGATCCGCGACCAGGTCCGCTCGATCTCCGAGGAGTGGGTCTCCGACAAGGGCCTGCCCGAGATGGGCTTCACCCTCGGCGGGCTGGCCGAGCTGGACGACCCGGCGGTGCGCGTGCTGGTCGCCGTCGACCGGGACCGCACGGTGCACGGGCTGACCAGCTGGATGCCCGTCTACCGCGACGGAGTGCCGGTCGGCTGGACGCTGGACTTCATGCGCCGCCGCTCCGACGGCTTCCGGGGCGTGATGGAGTTCCTGATCGCCTCCGCCGCGCTCGGCTTCCAGCAGGAGGGGGCGGAGTTCCTCAGCCTCTCCGGCGCGCCGCTGGCCCGCGCCGACCGCGGCCAGGCGCCGGCCACCCTGCAGCGGATGCTCGACTGGATGGGCAAGACCCTCGAACCCGTCTACGGCTTCCGCTCGCTGCTCGCCTTCAAGGCGAAGTTCCAACCCGACTACCAGCCGCTCTACATGGCCTACCCCGACCCGGCCGCGCTGCCCAGCATCACCCGCGCCATCGGCAAGGCCTACCTGCCCCACCTGACCCCGGGTCAGGGCGTCCGGCTGATGCGCCGGCTCTCCTCACCCGACCGCCGCCGGTCGCCCGCCGCCTGCTACGACCGCCTGCGCGCGGGCCGTCGCGAGCCGCCGCCGCAGACCCCGCCGCCGGCCGGACGCACCCCGGGCCCGCCGCCGGAGCCCGAGCAGGCGGTGCTCCAGCCGCACCTGCAACCGGAGCGGACGTAGCACGGCGCCAGGGCGGGACGCCCCCCCGGCCGGGCTGCCGAACCGTCAGGCCGGCCGGGGGAGGTCCCCCGGCTCCAGGGCGGTGAGCTGGTGCGCGGTGGGGGTGCCGAGTTCGGCCATCCGCTGGGCCTGACGCTCGGTCATCTCCTGGAAGGTCTGGCGGGCGGAGCGGCCGTTGCCGAAGCCGGCGCCGCGCGGCAGGGTCTCGAAGTGGTGCAGCAGCTCCTCCCGGGCCGGGCCGGTCAGCTCGTACCGATGCTCGCGTGCCTGGTGTTCGACGATGGCGACCAGGTCGGCGGCCGCGTAGTCCTCGAAGGACAGGGTGCGGGTGAAGCGCGAGGAGAGGCCGGGGTTGGAGCCGATGAAGCGGGCCATGTCGGCCGGGTAGCCGGCGGCGATCACCACCACGTCGTCGCGGTGGTCCTCCATCAGTTTGACCAGGGTGGCGACGGCCTCCAGGCCGAAGTCGTGGCCGCCGCCGGCCGCCGGGACCAGCGAGTAGGCCTCGTCGATGAAGAGCACCCCGCCGAGCGCCCGGGTGAAGGCGGCGGCGGTGCGCGGGCCGGTGTGGCCGACGTACTCGCCGACCAGGGCGCTGCGGTCCACCTCGACCAGGTGGCCGCGGCGCAGCAGGCCGAGCGCCTTCAGCAGCCGGCCGTAGAGCCGGGCCACCGAGGTCTTGCCGGTGCCGGGGTTGCCGGCGAAGACCAGGTGGCGGCTGAGCGGCGGCGCGGGCAGGCCGGCCTCCTGGCGCAGCCGGACCGCCTGCATCAGCTGCACCATCGAGTGCACGTCGTGCTTGACCCGGTCCAGGCCGACCAGGGCGCCGAGTTCCGCGAGCAGGTCGTCGAGGTCCTCCTCGACGGTCTCCACCGGTGCCTCGAAGACGGCGGCGGGGGAGGGCGCCGAGGTGTGCGGGCTCGGCAGCGGGAGTTCGCCCAGGTCGCACTGGTCGAAGACGGGGGCCGCGTCCTCCTCGCCGCCCAGTGCCTCGGCGCAGTCGAGCAGGCGGCAGCGGCGCAGCTGCGGGGTGGCGCCCGCGCCCAGGTGCAGGGCGGGGTAGGCGCTGCGGACGACGTCGCAGGAGGCGAAGGTGCCGGCGGCGTCCTTCGCGAAGTAGATGCCGTTCTTGCCGGAGCCCTCGATCCGCAGGCCGCTGACGGTGGGTCGGGCGCCGGTCCACACCACCAGGCCCGAGCCGCCGCTGTCCTCGATCGAGCCGCCGTCGATCCGGGCCTCGCAGCCGGCGTCCAGCAGGATCCCGGCGGCGCCGGCTCCGGCCACCCGGTTGCCGGTCAGTACGGCGCTCGCGCCCGCGGCGATCTCCACCGCGGTGCGGACGGCCGCGGTGACCGTGCAGTGGTCGATCCGGGTGCCGGCCGGTGAGCCGACGGCGATCCCGGTGTCGGCGCCGGCGATCCGGCAGCCGGTCACGGTGGCGCCGGCCTGCTCGGTTATGGCGATGCCGGTCATCGCGGGGTCGGTGACGGCGCAGTCGGTCAGCGTGGCGCGGGCCCGGCCGGCCAGGTGGGCGCCGTGTTCGGCGCCGCCGCGCAGCCGGCAGTCGGTGAAGGTGCCCACCGAGTCGCCGGAGAGGTGGATGGCGCTGAACGCGCAGCCCTCCAGCCGGCAGTCCGTCAGGTCGGCCCGCCCGGCTGCCGTGACCAGCAGTCCGTTGGCAGCCGGGTCGGTGACGGTGCAGCCGTGAGCGGTCAGGTGCGCCCGGTCCTGCACCACCAGGGCGCTCGCGGCGGTTCGGCCGATCCGGCAGTCGGTCAGGTCGGCCCGGGCCGCGCCGGTGAGGTGCAGCCCGGCCGAGCCGGCCGCCTCGATCCTGGTGCCGCCGGCGGTGGCGTGGGTGTCGTCCTCCAACAGGAGTCCGGCGCGGCCCGGGCGGTGCAGCTCGCAGTCGCGCAGCCGCAGCCGGGCGCGGCCGCGCAGGCGGATGCCGGATCCGCTGGTGGCCTCCAGGCGGAGCCGGACGGCGTCCAGGGTGGCGGCGCCGGAGAGGACCGCGCCGGTGCCGTCGACGCCGGTGATCAGGGTGTCCTCGGCGCGGACCCGGGCACCGCCGGACAGCCGCAGGGCGGCCAGCCGGGCACCCTCCAGCCGGCAGCCGCGCAGCAGGACCGCCGAGGCGGCGTCCGCGTTCTCGCCGTCCTCGCCGATCTCGCCGTCCCCGTCGATCTCGCCGTCCGGGGCGGCCCGTTCGGGTCCGCGGACTTCGAGCCGGCCGCCGCGCACGGTGCAGTGTTCGAGGACCAGTCCGGCGCCGGGGGTGACGGCGAGGGCCACCTCACCCGGGTCCGCGGCCTCGATCACCAGGCCGCGCACCAGGCAGTCGGGCCCCTGGACGGTCAGCGCCGGACCGGCGCCGGCCGGGGCGGCGAGCAGCACGGAGCCGGCGCCCTGCGCGGCGACCAGGGTGACCCGGCGCTCCAGCAGCACCGCCTCGGGGTAGCTGCCCGGTGCGATCATCACCGTGTCGCCCGGCTCGGCGGCTCGCAGGGCGCCGGCCAGCGAGCGGTGGGTGCCGCGGCCGCGTGGGCCGACGGCGTGGATCCGGGCGGTCTGACGGTCCATCAGGGCAGCTTTCCTTGCTGTGGTGCGGGCGGTGCCGGGAGCGGGGCGCGGTACCACAAGGGGTCGATCCGCGCCCGGTAGGTGTTGGTCAGCCACATCGAGGTGACCGTCTTCTCGAAGATCTTGAACGGCAGCTGGATCCAGAACTCGCCGAAGCCCTGGCGGTGGAAGAGCCGGCTGCCGCCGCCCATGATGAACGCGTTCTTGGCCAGCGCCGCGCTGCTCGCGGCGGTGAGCCCGGCCAGGCCCGCGATGCCGCCGTCGAGGAACGCGTCCAGGCCGGTGAGCTTGTGGTTCTTGCCGTCGGCGCCGGTGATGCCCCAGACGGCGGCGTTCATCGAGCCGTTCACCCAGCCGACCAGGCCGCCCGCCGCCGCGTTGAAGAAGAAGTCGTAGGTGCCGCCGCGCCAGCGGGTCGGCGTCTCGTTGCCGGCCCACTCGTTGGCCCAGTTCTTGTCGTGGTTGTTGGGCCGGCGGAACTCCAGCTTGCCGCCGTCGACGTTGGACAGCACCGACTTGGGCCCGCCCGGGACGGAGCCGCGGATCTCGTGGATCGCGGTGCCGAGGGTGCCCTTGACGCCCGCGCCGACCGCCGCGTTGGCGAAGGACTTCAGTACGTCCTGGCCGGTGAACGGCTTGTTGTTGGCGGCCGCGACGATGCCGTTCACGGCCAGGTTCGCACCGAACTCCAGGACGAACTCCTGCCCGAACTCCAGCGCGACCTTCTTGGCGAGCACCCGCCAGTACGGCTGGTAGAGCGCCTCGCCGAGCCTGAGCCGTCCGGCGCCGGGAGCGCCCGGCAGCACGCCGTCCAGCGCGTTGCGGTAGTCCGGCAGCCGGACCGACGCGGTGTCACCCCAGGGCAGCCGGTTGGCCTCGCGGATCCGGCGGCCGAAGCCGCGGATCTCGGTGAGCGGCCCGCGGAAGTCGTACTCGTTGCCGGTGACGCGCAGCCCGCCGCCGGGGCGGGCCTCCCAGACCAGCCCGCTGTCGGTGCGCTGGGCGATGATGTCGCCCCGCGCGTCGTAGCGGCGCCACTGGCCGCGCCAGGCGTCCTTCTCCAGGAAGGTGCCGTCGCCCAGCGCCCGTCGCTCGCGGACCACCGCGCCGTGGTCGAACTCCTTCCAGGTGCCCGGGGTGTGGACCGCGGCGCCGTCCGCGCGGTACTCGCGCACCCGCAGCGGGCCGTCGCCCTCGGCCAGGTGCGGCGGCACCTCACGGAGGGTCAGGGCCGGGCCGCCGGCCGCCGGGTGGAACTCGTCGCGGAAGTGCCGGGCGCCGTCCGGCCGCGCGTGGTCCCAGGCCCGGGTGCCGGGGTTCCACCAGCGGCGGACCTGCTGCCCGGCGCCGTAGTCGACCCGGACGCCGCCCGGCCCGTACTTCTCGCTGAACCAGCGCTCGCCGCCGGTGGCCTGGTTGGTGCCGCGCCAGGAGTCGACCCAGCGGCCGCCGTCCAGCACGGAGCGCTCGCGGACCAGGGCGCCGCCCGCGCCGAAGTCGCGGAAGGAGTCGTCCCATGGCAGCCGCGGGTCGGGGGAGCCGCGGAAGACCAGCCGGCGCCCGGAGGTCCGGTTGCCCAGCTGGTCGAGGGCGGTCCAGCGCCAGGTGGCGGAGTCGGGGCGGCCGGTGCCGGTGACCTGGATCCGGTTGCCCTGGGCGTCGTTGAAGGTGTCGTGCGTGCCGCTGAGGGCGCCGTGGGCGTCGCGCTGCACCCAGGGGTGGGCGAGCGGGCCGGTGGCCTGCCCGGTGACCGGGTCGACCTGCGGCGGCACCCGGTACTCGCGGACCGAGCCGTCGGCGAAGCCCTCCCGGGCAACCTGCCAGTTCGCGCCGCCGGCCGGCCGGAACCGGTCCTGCCAGACCACCCGGTCCGCCCCGGCCCCCGGGCCCGGGTCCACCGGGACCCGGTAGCCCTCGCGGCCGGGCTCCGACCAGGGCGGGTGCGCGGCGTCGGCGGGCGGGTAGCCGGGCGCGGTGGCGTGGTCGCCGACCTTGAGGGTGTTGCCGCTGTGCAGTTTGACGGTGGATCGGACGAACCGGCCGTCGGCGCCGAGGTCGACGAGCGAGCCGTCCATGCCGAGGTAGCGCACGCCGCCGCTCTGCGCCGCCCCGAGGGTCTTGTCCCAGAGGAAGACCTGGAACCGGTTGTCGGTGCCGAGATGGGTGAAGCCGCCCTGCGGGGTGGCCGCGTGGACGAGCCTGTCGCGCACCCAGATCGGCGGGCGCTGCTCGGACCAGCGGCTGGTGGTCAGCACGCCGGTGTCCGGCAGGATCTCCCGCTTGCCGACCTCCTTGCCGTGCGGGGACTGCCGCTCCCAGGTGGGCCGCACCGCGTTGCCGCCCCAGCCGTGCTCCAGGTAGTGGCCGGCCCGGTCGGGCCCGTGCGCCATCCCCCACTGCTTCTGGACCTCGGTGCCGTCGCCCAGCCGGTCGGTCCAGCCGCCGTCGCGGTGCGTGGTGCGCGGGCCGCTGCCGAGTTCCCGGCCGGCGCCGTCGAAGCGGTGCCAGGTCCAGGCGCCGTCGGCGCCCCGGACGGCGAAGGTGTGGCCGGCCACGCCGTTGGTCTTCTGCAGGCCGTCGCGGTACTCGTGCACGGTGGTGCCGCGGTGGCTGACGTCGCGCCAGCCGAAGCCGGAGGTGTCGTAGCGGCGGGTGCCGTGTGCGGCGAGGGCGCCGGTGTCCTCGAAACGCGCCCAGCCGGCGCGGCGGTTGAGGTCGCCGAAGGAGAGCGTGTCGGTGCGGCGGAAGCCGTCCAGCACGCCGCCGCCGGGCAGCGCGCGCCGCTCGAACACCTCGACCCTGGTGTAGGTGGAGCCGTGCAGGCGGATCCGGTCGCCGTTGCCGGTGATCTCGGCCGTGCCGTGCTGGAAGGCGCCGGTGCCGGGCGGCGCGGGGTGGGCGGCGGCCGGGTGCGGTTGCCGCTGCCAGGTCCCGCCGGCCTGGTCGACGACGTACTGGTGGTCGGTGCGGCGGCCGTTGTCCAGCACGTTGAAGCCGCGGTGGGTGAGGGTGCCGGTGCCGGGCGCGTACCGGGCGAACTCGCCGTCGCGCGGGCCGCCGGGCCGGTCGAAGGCGACCTGCAGGCCGCCGTCGACGCGGACCGTGACGGTGCGGTGCGGCACCCGGGCCCCGGCGGCGTCCTCCAGGTGGCCCGGCCCGCGCAGGCCCCCCGGGTTCGGCTCGGGGACGACGGCGAAGGTGGTGTCGGGGTGGCCGCCGTGGTCGTGCAGCGCGGTACCGGTGTGCAGCCGGGTGCCGTCCGCGCCGTACCGGACGAAGGAGCCGTCCGCGGTGGTGTCGGTGATCTGCACGACGCCGTGGGCGCGTTCGGTGACGGCCAGGTGTGCCTGAACGGCGCCGTGGGTGTCCAGCACGTCCAGGGTGCGCGGGCCGCCGGGCGGGGTGTGCACCACCGCCCACTGGTCGAGCGCCGCGCCGCCGGGGCCGTGCAGCCGGGTGGCGTCCTCGGTGAGCCGCCCGCCCTGCTCGAAGACCCGGTAGCCGCCGGCCTGGTCGTCCACCCGGAACCCGGTGCCCTGCGGGGTGACGATCCGTCGGGGATCGGGGTGGAAGCCGCCGTCCAGCCAGTGCGGGCCGGGCGCGAGCGGGTGGACCGGGCCGCCGAGCGGGTGTTCCAGGTACCCGGCCGGGCCCCGGCCGTCCTGCAGTTGGAGGCCGTGCGCCTGCAGGGTGCCGTCCGCGCCGTGGCGCTGGTAGCGAAGCCCGCCGCCGGGGACGGCGGGTGGCTGCTCCACCCGGAAGCCGCCGCCGGGATGGGCCGTCACCCGCTCGGGCAGCGGGCCGCCGACGGCGTCGGTCAGGCGGTGCCCGCCGAGGCCGTCCGGCAGCGCGAACCGGGCGCCGCGCGCGCCGGCGCCGTCGCCCAGCGCCAGCCCCTCGGAGAGGTGGCCGCCCTGGGCGTCGGTGTGCACCGAGCGGCCGGTGACCGGGTGGGTGACCCGCAGTCCGGCACTGCCGGGCAGCACGGTCAGGGTGTGGCCGCCCGCCTCGGTGAGGGAGTGGGTGACCACGCCGTTGTCATGGGTGCGCAGCAGCGTGGGGCCGAGCGGCGCGCCGCCGGCGCCGAGCAGCGGGCGGCCCTCCTCGACCAGGGTGCCGCCGTGGTCGAAGCCCTGGTGGGCGCCGGTCACCGGGTCGCGCAGGTCGAAGCCGCCGCCGGGGCGGACGGTGACTCTCTGCGGCAGCGGCCCGGTGACGTCGTGCGCGCTGTGGGCCGCGGTGCCCTGGCCGTCGTACGCGGTGTGCACGTGCCGCCCGATCGGGGCGCCGTCGAGGCCCGTGAGCGGGACGTCCTCGCCGGTCAGCCGGCCGGTCGCGTCGTAGCTCTGCACGGTGCCCAGGTGCGCGTTGTGCAGATCGAAGCCGCCGCCGGGGCGCGGTACCGGGTGCAGGACCGGGTCCGGCACGTCGTGGGCGTCCAGTACCCGGTGGCTGACCGCGCCGGCCAGGGTGGTGGTCTCGACCCGCAGGCCGTTCGGGCCGGCCGTCGCGGAGTCGGAGAGGGTGAACAGCACGGGTGGCGGCGGAGCGGCCTGGAGCTGCGGCTGGCCGAGCGGCTGGTGGCCGGGCGGCTGCCCGTGGTCGGCGCCGCCGATCAGCCGGGGGCGCTCGCGCAGGCTGTCGGCGGTGAGCCGGGCCAGGTCCCGGTCCATCCGGGCCGGGTCGACGCCGAGCGCCGCGACCCGGTCCAGCCGGTCGTTCAGGCGCTGTGCGGCCAGGTCCACCGAGGCCTGGGCGTGGATCCGCACCGGGCTCGGCCGGGAGCCGGAGCCGGGGCGGGCGTCCAGGTCGGCGAGCAGCCGCTCGGCCTTGCCGAACTCGTGGCGGGCCAGGGTGAGATCGGCCCAGGCGTCGAGCCGGGCGGCGCGGGCGGGATCCTCGGCCGCGCCGAAGAGGGCGGCGACCCGGGTGCTCTGCTCCTTCCACAGCCGGCTCAGCTGAGCCCCCGTCAGGCGGCCGGGGGCGGCCTCAGCCGGCGGGGTGTGCGACGGGGTGTGCGACGCGGGGGCCGGTCGCGGGCCGCCGTGGTCGAGCAGGGCGAGGGCGTCGTCCACCCGGGTGACCGGCGTCGGCACCACGCGCAGCTCCGGCGCCGCCGAGGGAGTGCGGGCGGCGGTCCGGGGCGGGGCGAACTCCGAGAGGTGCAGGTCGACCTGATGGGCCGTCAGCGCCTGGACGCGGTGCTCGCCCAGGTGGCCGCCGGTGCCGAAGACGGGCGCGTTCGCCCGGTTCACCGGCGAGCCGGTGGAGAGCAGGTCGAGCGCGCCGTGCACCTGGGTGCCGGTCGCGGGGACCGAGCCGAGCGCGTGCGCCGACCCGCTCGGGGCGGTGGTCCCGAGCACGCCGCCGGGGTGCGGGGCACCGGGGTGCACGGTGGCGGCCGGGGCGAGCAGGTCGGCGGGGTGGACCGCGGCGGCGTGCGGGGCGGCGGCGCCCAGCGCCGTGAGCTGGTGCGGCAGCGCGGCCGCCCCGGTCTGCAGCGAGGGAAGGTGGACGCCGTGCGCGCTCGCGCCGGGCAGCTCGCCCAGGTGCCCCGCGAGCGGCACGGTCCGGGTGCTGCCGAGGGTGCCCGGCAGGTGCAGCGCGCCGGGTTCGCCCGCGTGCGCGGCCGTGGTCCCGGCGGCGCCCGGCAGGTGGGAGCTGACGCCGAGTCCGGTCTCCAGGTGCAGGCCGTTCGGGGTGACGGTGAGGTTGCCCCAGTCGCCCATCCGCACCGAGTGCAGTTCGTGGACCGGGGTGTCCAGCAGCGCGTCGAGCCGCCGTACGGCGTCGGGGGCGAAGGAGAGGTGGTCGGCGAAGCCGCTGTGCAGCCCGAAGGCCGGTGGCCGCGCGAAGGAGAGCCCGAGGCCGCCGGGCTCCAGGTGCGGCGCCTCGACGCCGCGCGGGCCGGCCCAGTCGCCGAGCCGGATCCGGGCCAGGTCGGCGCGCGGCAGGTCCACCAGGGCGTCCACCTGGTGCAGCGAGTGCGGCACCAGGTCGGCGACGGTCCGGCCCGCGGTGCCCAGCAGCGGTGCGCCGAACCGGTAGTTGCCGAGCAGGCCGCGCTCGACGAAGCCGATCCGCAGCGCGCGGCCCAGCCCGTACTGTCCGATCTCGGCGGCGTCCACCGGCAGGATCAGCCGCAGCCACTTGCCGCCGCCGAGTTCGGCGCGGGCGAAGTCCCAGGAGGCGGTGCCGACCCTGCCCAGGGTCGCCGGCAGGCCGCGGACCAGCGCGGGCAGGCCCCGGACGCCCTGGACGACGATGAGTCCGCCGGTGTGCAGGGTCATCCCGGCCCAGCCGGGCAGCCTGGTGACCATGCCCAGCACCCACAGGCCGCCGGAGCGGATCCAGCCGCCGGCCAGCGAGGCGAGGTCGCGCAGGCCCGGCAGGAAGGCGAAGCCGTGCAGGCCGCCGCCGGTGAAGACGCCCCGGAAGAAGTTGGCCACCGTCTGGCCGATGCCCTTGATCCCGTTCCAGGTCAGTTTGGCCCCGGCGCCGATCAGTTCGAGGATCGGCAGGCCCTTGGTGGTGGGCGCGATCATGCCGAGTCCGGAGAGGAAGAGGTCCAGCGCGCTGGCCTTGCCCTCGGCGAAGTAGACGGCGGTCTTGATGAAGATGGCCAGGTTGACGCCGATGGCGATCAGCGCGATCGGCCCGCCGAAGATCAGCGCGGGCAGGATCAGCGCGATCGCCAGCCACTGGAAGGCCTCCCAGAACAGGTCGCAGTCGGAGACCGGCTGCCTGATGCCGCGGGCCGCGCCGGTGAGCGCGCTGCCGGCGGTCCGTCCGGCGTCCCGCTGGGCGGTGCCGGCCTGCTTGGCGGTGCTGGTGAGCTGCGTCAGCCGGGCGTCGTGCGCGGGCAGTCCACGGCCCTGGCTCAGCGCGTTGTCGGCGCGCCACTGCTGGTCGCGCACCACGGCCGCGTAGGTGGTCAGCGCCCGGGCGGACTTCTCGAAGCCGTCGGCGACGGACTGCACGAAGTCGCGCAGCGGTCCGCTGATCTTGTCGCGCAGCGCGTCGCCGGTCTGTCCGACGAAGGCGCCGTTACCGGTCTTGTCCAGTACCGCCGCCAGCTCGTCGTCGATCTCCCGGGCCACCCGGCCGAGGTCGGCGACCGAGCGCTGGACCTCGTCGATCCGGTCCGGGTCCCCGGGGGTGGGGTCGCCGGGCAGGCCGAGCACGTTCCAGTCGGTCGGACGCTGCGCCATCTCACCGGTCCTCCCCGTCGGCACCCCGCCTGTCCACGTGCGAGCACCCGGTCCGGTTCACCGCGGTCGTGAACCGCGGCGGGGCTCCGCGCGTGGTCAGGCCGGAACACCTCAGCCGAAGCCGACCGGAGGCACCTCTTGCCCGACTTCGCGATGGACTACGGGATCCTCAACTCGGCCCGCAAGGACCTGCACGACCTGGCCGACCGGATCCACCCGACGCTGACCGACAGCGTCTTCTCCCAGCTCGGTTCGGGCGCGCTGGGCGACGCCCGGGCGGTCTTCGGCGACGCTGACGTGACCAACGGCTTCCGCAGCCTGTACCGGCTGTCCAAGGACCCGATGAACCGGGCCGTGGACCATCTCAAGCAACTGGGCGACGTGTTCGGCTCGGTCGCCAACGCCTACTTCGACGTGGACGCGCAGATCGCCGACGGCCTCGGCGTGATGGGCGCCAACATGGGCCTGGACAGCTGGCGCGACAAGCGCGCGGCCTGGGACTACCGCACCGCGCACGCCGACAAGTGCACCCCCGACGCGCAGGGCAAGCTGCCGGACTTCTGCAGCGCCACCGACCCGGGCGCCCCGCCGGTCGACCAGACCATCAACACCGCCAACGGCCAGGTGCACACCCACCTGACGCTGGACGGCTCCAACCACGTGGTCAAGGAGGAGACGACCGTCACCCACGACGGCCAGACCTACACCTCGACCACCAGCTACACCGACAACGGCAAGTCCTTCACCACCGACACCACCTACTCGGACGGCACCACGAACCACGCCGAGACGCACCTGCACGACGACGGCAGCGGCGACATGACGGTGACCGACGGCAGCGGCGTCAAGACCGACTACCACCGCGGCGGCTCCGGCCAGGAGTGGCAGCAGGTCGGCGGCGGCCCGCCGCAGCCGGACCCGAACAACGATCCCGCGATCACCTACTGACCGGCCCCCGGTCACCTGTTGAGAGGACCACCATGCCCAACATCTCCCTGGACTTCGACAAGATCGAGGCCACCTCGGCCCGCCTGGACTCGGCCAGCGACAACATCGTGCCGATGCTCAACGACCTGCGCAACGACGTCAACAACCTGCTCGGCGACGGCATGGTCTTCCAGCAGTCCAGCCCCGCCATGCAGGAGGCCTACGACAAGTTCAACACCAGCCTGCTGGCGGCGATGGACGGCATCAAGGGCTTCGCCAAGCAGTTCCGCCAGATCAAGGACCAGATGCACCAGATGGACTCGGACATGGCCACCAGCCTGCGCCAGAGCAGCTGATCCAGGCGCCGGCCGGGGGCTGGACCCCCGGCCGGCGCGGTTCACCCCTCGGCGCGCAGCACCGTCAGCGGCACCTGCACGGCCATCGCCTCGCCGGCCCGCCCGGTGGTCCAGCCCCGCCCGGGGACCGGGGCGGCTCGGATCAGGTGGACCGGGAGCCGGACGCCGATCATGTCGCCCTCCTGCAGGCTCTTGGGGGCCAGCAGCAGGCCGCGGCGGGCCCGCTTCGCCGCCGTCACCCAGCTGCCCATCGCCACCTGCAGCGCGTCGGCGGGGCCCGCGTAGAGCAGCCCGAGGCCGCGGTCGCGGCCGAAGGCGGCGATCTCCTTGAGGATCCGGTCGCAGGCGGGCATCGCCAGCAGGTCGGCGTCGTCGACCACCACCACCCGCTCGCCGTCCAGCTCCTCCAGCGCCGCCTGCACCTGCTCGGCGGACGGGTCGGGGTCGGTGAGCACCCGGGCCCGCGCGTGGCGGGCCAGTGCCCGCAGCGGTGAGTGACGCGGGGTCAGCACCACCAGGGAGGTGCCGCCGGCCAGCAGCGAGACGGCGAGCGAGGCGAGCGCGGTGCTGCGGCCGGAGCCGGCCGGGCCGAGTACGGCGAAGGCCGCCGCCGAGCCGGCGAAGTCCACCCCGACCGGGCCCGCCTCGTCGCCGCCGAGGCCCAGCAGCCCCCACATCGGCCGGCGCAGCCCGCCGTCGACCTGTTCGTAGGCGTCCGCGAAGTCCACCGACCTCGGCAGCGGGGCGACCGGGAAGGGCCGGCGGGCGGCGGGCACCGCCGCGTCCCGGCGGGCGGTCTCGGCGCCGATGTCGGCCAGCGCCTTCGCCTGCTCCTGGCCGCCCTCGCCCCGGGCGAGCAGCGCCACCTGGGTCTCGGTGCCGCTGAGCGCGTGCCAGCCGCGGCCGGGCGGGATCACGGCGGGCACCTTGCCCGGGGAGAGCCCGACCAACTGGTAGTCGTTGCGGTCGCCCTGACGCAGCAGCAGTTTGTGGTCGTTGTGCGCGGCCAGCCGTCCGCCGAGCAGCGAGCGCTCCGAGCTGGCGACCAGGTGGATGCCGGCCGCGGCGCCCTCCCGCAGCAGCCGGGTGACCAGGTCCACCAGGCGGCCGTTGTCGTGGTCGTCGAGCAGGCCGGAGAGCGCGTCCCAGCCGTCGACCAGCAGCAGGATGTGCGCGGGCCGCTCGGCCTTGGGCAGCATGGCGCGCAGCTCGCCCAGTCCGGCGGCGTTCTTCTCGCTGCACAGCTCCTGACGCCTGGTCAGCTCGGCCACCAGCCGGTGCAGCAGGCGCTCCAGCCGCTCCAGGTCGTGCCGGGAGACGACCGCGCCGCAGTGCGGCAGCGCCTCCAGCGCGGCCAGGCCGCCGCCGCCCGCGTCGATCCCGTAGAGGTGCACGTCGGCGCAGGAGGCGGTGCGGGCGGCCGAGCCGGCCAGCGTGCGCAGCACCTGGGTGCGGCCGGAGCGGGGCGCCCCGATCACGTAGAGGTGGCCGAAGGTGGCGAGGTCGGCGGTGGCGACCCGGCGCTGCTGGAGCCGGGGTACGTCCTCCAGCGCGTAGGGGATCGGCGGCAGCGCGCCGTCGTGGTCCGGGAGCAGCGCGGCCAGGTCCGCCAGCAGCACCTGTTCATCGAGGGCGGGCAACCAGGGGCTGGGCTGCGGGGTGAAGTCGTCCAGGCCGGCCGCGGCCTCGCGCAGGGTGGCCACCAGGGCCTGCAGGTCGGTGGGGGCGGGCGCGAGGGGCGCGCCCGGGTCGAGGTCGGGGGCGGGCAGCGTGACCGGGCGGCCGAGCCTGCTCCAGGAGAGTTCGGCGGACCGGACGGCGCCGCGGGTGCGCGGGGCCGCCTCGCCGCCCGGCGGGCGGGCGGCGCCCACCCAGGCGGCCTGGAACGGTACGGTGGAGCGGTGGCCCAGCCGCACCAGGGAGCGGCCGGGCGCGGAGGCGGGGATGTGCACGGCCTCCGAGGTGTCGATGATGTCCTGGCTCTCGGTGGCGTCGGTGACCCGCAGGGCGATCCGCAGGTTGGTGTTGGCCCGGATGTCGCTGGTGACGGCGCCGGAGGGACGCTGGGTGGCGAGCACCAGGTGCAGGCCGAGCGAGCGGCCGCGCTGGGCGATGCCGATCAGGCCGGGGACGAAGTCCGGCACCTCGCGGACCAGGGTGGCGAACTCGTCGATCACCAGCAGCAGTCGGGGCAGCGGCGGCAGACTCGGGTCGGCCAGCCGCTTGGACCGGTACTCGGGGTGGTCCTTGGCGGCGACCTCGGCCAGCACCCGTTCGCGGCGGCGCAGTTCGGCGCCGAGCGACTCCAGGGCGCGTTCCACCAGGTGGGCGTCGAGGTCGGTCACCATGCCGAGGGTGTGCGGGAGTTCGGCGCACTCGCGGAAGGCCGAGCCGCCCTTGTAGTCGACCAGGACGAAGGTCAGCTCGTCGGGCCGGTTGGCGGCGGCCAGCGAGGCCACGAAGGACTGCAGCAGCTCGGACTTGCCGGAGCCGGTGGTGCCGGCCACCAGGGCGTGCGGGCCGTCGCGCACCAGGTCCAGGGTGAGCGGGCCGTCGTAGCCGGTGCCCAGCGCGAAGGAGGTGGTGGCGGGCCGCCGGGCCCAGCGGGCCAGCAGGTCCGCCGCGCGCGGCGGTTCCAGCTCCAGCAGCTCCAGCAGTCTGACCTGCTGCGGCAGTCCGGCGTCGTGCTCGGGGCTGACGTCGCGCACCGGCGCCAGCGCGCGGGCGACCTGCTCGCACCACGGGGCCTCGACCAGGTCGGCGCGCACCTCGGTGAGGTCCGGCGCGCCGGTGCGACGGACCGTCAACCGGTCCGCGGTGGCCAGCACCACGGTGCTGCACTCCTCGGGGAGCAGCCGCTCCGCGGCGTCCAGGCAGATGCTGAACACCCGCACCCGGGGACCGTCGGTGAGCACCTGGACCATGCCGGGAACGTCGCGCAACTGGCGGGCGCCGTCGGCGATCACCAGGATGTCCGGCTCGTTGAACATCGCCTTGCCCATGGAGGAGCTGAGCACCCGTTGGCGGGCCTGGATCTGGGCGACCAGCTCGGAGATCCGGTTGGCGGTGGACTCCGGGTCGTTGCCGAGGCAGACCACCGGGCCGCCCGCGGTGGCCGGGCGCAGGTGCGGCAGCCAGCGGACCCAGGCCCAGCTCTCGGCCCGTGACTGCTCGGTGAGCAGCACGACGCGCACGTCCCGGGGGCTGTGCAGGACGGCGGTCTGGGCGAGCAGCCAGCGGGCCAGCGCCTGGACGGACGGCGCGGCGCCGGCCACCCCGACCACCCCGTGGTCGGGGATCTCCACGCCGATCGGGACGTCGGGGATGTTCCAGCGCACCGTGCGGTGGTTCTCGTCGCGGGCCGGGTCGTCCAACTCCTTCACGGAGGGCTGGTCGACGGTGCCCAGGCGCAGGACCAGGTGGTCGGGGTCGCGCCGGCGTCGCTCCCAGAGCCGGCTGCCGGGTCCGGTCGCGGTGAGGGCCACCGTCGCCGGGTCGGGGCCGGCCAGCCCGCGGACCACGCGTTCGCGGTCGGCCGCCTCGCGGATCTCCCGCTCCAGGGTCCGGCGGCGCTCCTGGTAGCGGGCGGCGGCCTGCTCGTGCTGCCGGCGGCCGCCGCGCCGGCCGACCAGCCAGTTGGAGAGCGCCATCAGCGGGCTGAACAGGATGAACACCAGGTAGAAGTACGAATGGAAGACGGCCACCATGACCAGGCCCAGCACCATCGGCGCGGCCAGCAGCAGGAGCGGGAACGGGCGCCGGGCGAGCGGGGCCGGCGGCGTCGGCAGCCGCAGCCGCTCGGCGTCCAGGTGCGGACCGATCCGCGGCGGGCGGTTGTAGTCGACGCCGATCCCGTCCGCGGAGGGCACCACGGCGGCATCCGGTTCGACCGGCTCGCTCAGACGCAGCAGCGAGCCGCCCACCGCGAGATCGGTGCCGACCGGCCAGCCGGTGGCGCCCGGCGGCAGTGCGCCGGAGCGCGCCGCCGCTCCCGGACGTTCCCCCGCCGCCTGCCGCCCGGGCGGCCCGGGCTCGCAGGCCCGGACCTCGCCGGTGGCCGGGCCGGTCCGGTGCCAGTACGCGCCGCCGTCCTGACCGACCGTCACCCACAGGCCGGCCACCGGGACCTCCGGGCCGTCCAGCCGGACGGCGCAGGCCGGGTCGGAGCCGATCTCGTGGCTGCCCGGCCCCAGTCGCCAGCTGCGGCCCGCCGCCGGGCCGGAGACCAGGTGGAGTTCCAGCTGCGTCCCGCCGGGGCCGTCCGGCCCGGCGATCCGGACCAGGTCGGGCTGTTCGACGGGTCCGCCGAGCCCCAGCACGGCGCCCTCCAGCACGCCCGCCTCGGCCACCGCGGTGCCCGCCGCCAGCTCCCGCGCGCCCAGGTAGAGCCGCCGGGGCCCGCCCACGGCTGCCCGTGCCAGGAACGCCGCCGCCCCGCCGGCCGCC
>FTKT01457639.1_pt1 | contig 40142 bp, 29 predicted proteins | sample 1658271 | NCBI WGS metagenome assembly FTKT01 (sample SAMEA3914811, study PRJEB12502) | metagenome | biome: forest; material: soil | place: Canada | collected 2011-08-04 | depth 0.3 m | reverse complement strand
GCGATCGGGGTCAGGCCCTTGGCCTTCAGGGTGCGCACCTCGTCCAGCAGCTGGTTCCAACTGGCGGGCGGAGTGAGGCCGTTGTCGGCGAGCACCTGCTTGTTGTCAAAAAGCAGCACCGGCTGGGTGCCGCGCATCGGGATGCCGTAGGACTTGCCGCCGATCACGGCGGTGTCGAAGACCGCGGGCAGGAAGCCGGACTTGAGCGCCGGGTCCTTGGCGATCAGGTCGTCCAGCGGCAGCAGCAGGCCGGCCTTGACGAAGGGCGCGATGCTGCCGCCGCCCCAGTTGAAGAAGACGTCCGGCGCCTGCGGGGTGGTGATCACGGTCTGCAGTTTGGTCTGGTAGTCCGCGCCCGGGATGGTGTCCAGCACGGCCTTGACCGGGGAGGTCTTGTTGAAGGTATCGACGATCTGCTTTTCGACGGTGTTGCCCGCGTCGCCGTAGGCCAGGACGTGAATGGTGCCGGAGTCGCCGCCGGTGCCGCCGGAGCCGCAGCCGGCGGTGAGGGCGAGGGCGGCGGTGCAGGCCACGGAGGTGACGGCCAGCCGGTGACGAGCGGATCGAGTGCGCACAGCGGTCGAGCGAAGTCCCATCGCCTGCCTGTCTTTCGATTGTTTCGATGAACTTTCCGATTGCTGTGCCGGAAACCTAGGCCGGGACACGGGGTGCGTCAAGGGGCTGCGCTGGGTCGGATCCCTCCCCGAGCGGCCCGCCGGGGGATACCATCCGTCCCGTGAAGCGTTCAGCGAGCGGGAATCCGCAGGCAGCGACCGAATCGGAGGCGGCAGTGACGGGAACGGCGACACTGGCCGAGATCGCCCGCGAGGCGGGGGTCTCGGCTCCGACTGTTTCGAAGGTGCTGAACGGACGGGCCGATGTGGCCCCGGCTACCCGGGAACGGATCGAGGAGTTGCTGCGCCGGCACGGCTACCGCCGCCGGCGCGGCACCGCGCAGGCCGCACCGCTGCTCGAACTGGTCTTCCACGAGCTGGAGAGCGCCTGGGCGATGGAGGTGATCCGCGGGGTGGAGAACGTGGTCCGCGCCGAGGGACTCTCGTTGGTGCTCTCCGAGTCCGCCGGCCGGCTCAGACTGGGCCAGTCCTGGGTGGACGGGGTGCTGGCCCGCCGGCCCACCGGGGTGGTGCTGGTGCTGTCCGGTCTGGACCGGGCCCAGCGGGAGCAACTGATCAGCCGGGACATCCCGTTCGTGGTGATGGACCCGGCCGGCGACCCCGGGCAGGAGGTGCCGGCGGTCGGCGCCACCAACTGGCAGGGCGGCCTGGCCGCCACCCGCCACCTGCTGGAACTGGGCCACCGGCGGATCGCGGTGATCGCCGGGCCGGGGCGGATGATGTGCAGCCGGGCCCGGGTGGACGGCTACCGGGCGGCGCTGGAGACCGCCGGGGTGCCGTTCGATCAGGCGCTGGTGCGGGAGGGGGACTTCCACCACGAGGCCGGGTACACCGCCGGGCTGGAGCTGCTGCGGATGCCCGACCGGCCGACCGCCGTCTTCACCGGCAACGACCTGCAGGCGCTCGGGCTCTACGAGGCGGCCCGCGAGCTGGGGCTGCGGATCCCCGAGCAACTGAGCGTGGTGGGCTTCGACGACCTGCCGCTGGCCCGCTGGGTCGGTCCGCCGCTGACCACGGTGCGCCAGCCGCTGACCGAGATGGCCGAGGTGGCGACCCGGATGGTGCTGGACCTGGCGCGCGGCGACCGGCCCGGCACGCTGCGGGTGGAGCTGGCGACCACGCTGGTGGAGCGGAACAGCACGGCGCCGCCGGCCGGTTGATCGACCAACGGGGACGGCCCGTCAACCGTCCCCGCCGGTCGATCAGTCGGCCGCATCTTCGAAACATTCGTAAGCCATGTCGCCGGCGCACGCCCGGGCAGCGAACCCGCTGCCCGGGCGGCACCGTCACGCCGTCAGCCGCAGGTCGCGCCGTTCAGGGTGAAGGTGCTCGGGGCCCGGTTGCTGCCCGAGTAGGAGGCGTTGAACCCGAGGGTGGTGCTCGCGCCCGGTGCCAGCGTGCCATTGTAGGAGAGGCCGGTGGCGGTCACCGTGCTGCCCGACTGGGTCCAGGCGGCGTTCCAGCCGTTGCTCAGCTGCTGGTTGCCGGGCCAGCCGAAGGAGAGCGTCCAGCCGTTCACCGGGGTGCTGCCGGTGTTGGTGAGCACCAGGTTGGCGGTGAAGCCACCGCCCCAGTCGTTCACCGAGTAGCCGACCTTGCAGCTGCCACCGCCAGCCGCCGCCGTGGTCACCGTGACGGGGCCCGAGCGGGCCGAGCGGTTGCCCGCCGTGTCCTTGGCGTAGACGGCGAACGTGTAGGCGGTGTTCGGCTGCAAGCCGCTCACTGTCGTGCTCGCGCCGGTCGACGATGCCACCACGGTCTCACCGCTGCCTGCGACCTGTACCACGTCGTAGCCCGCCAAGCCGGTCGAGCTGCTGGACGGGCTCCAACTCAGGTCCACCGAACCGCTGGTGACCCCCGTGATGGTAGGCGTGCCCGGCGTGGTCGGCGGGGTCACCGCGCCGCCCGACTGCAGGGTGAACAGCACCGCACTGTACGGCGCGACTGTCTGCGCAGCCGCCGTACCCGCGCTCGCGGTGGTCAAGGCGGCTGCAGCACCCGCCATCGTGGTCACCGCGGGCGCGCCCGGCGCCGGGGTGAAGCCGGCGTAGGAGAGGCCCACCTGGTAGCTGTTGCTCGGATCGTCGTTGACGAGCAGCACCCGCAGCGAGCCGTCGGCGGCCTTCACCGAGTACGCCTGCAGCAGCGACTGGTTGGAGCCGGCCGCGACCAGGGTGTCGCCCGGGTGGACGAACCGGCTGAGCAGCGTCATGCCGTTGTAGGCCGGGAACGGCGTGTCGGCCGCCGGCTCGCACACCTGCGCGCCGCTGACGACGGCGCAGCTGCCGTCGGCGAGCATGCCGTAGTCCCCATAGGTGGCGGAGCCGTAGAGCGAGGAGCCGTTGTCGCCGTTGCTGACGATGCCGTTGTGGATCTGCCACCAGTCCACGCTGGAAACGCCGTTGGCGAGCCAGCCGAGGTAGTCCTGCGGCAGGAAGAGCGCGTTGACCAGGCCGACCGTCTGCTTGCCCGGGTTGGAGGAGACCGAGTTGGTCTCGGTCACCATGATCGGCACCGAGTTGCTGCCCGCGTACTGGCCGAGCTGCGAGCGCAGCGTGCCGACCATGGCGGGGATCTGCGCCGAGTCGGCGAGCAGGCCCGCGTCGGTCGGCCCGGGCGGGGTGACGCTGCTCGGGTTCTGCGGGTACCAGTGCACGTCGGCGAAGCCGATCTGCCCGGCCAGCGCCGTCATCACGGTCTGGTTCCACGGCTGCGGACTGCCCGCCGAGGTGCTGCCGTCCGGCCAGTTGCCCGGCGCGGTGAGCACCACGCCGACCTGGATGGTCGGGTCGACGGCCTTCATCGCCGCGATGTACGCCTTGACGTTCTGCGCGTACACCGCCGGGCCGCAGTTGGTCGGGTTGGCGCCGGCGGCGCAGTGCTTGTCGGTCTCCCAGTTCGCGTTGTAGGTCCCGTTGCCGTAGATCTCGTTGCCGATCTCCCAGTACTTGATGCGGTAGTTGTGCGTGATGTTGGCGTACCGCACCCAGTCGGCCGCGAGTTGGGCGCCGCTCTCGGCCGGGGTCTCGGCGGCGCCGATGGTGTCACCGCTGCCGTAGTCGACCGTCACCATGCCCTGGGCGCCGGACTGTTGGAGGACGGCGGCGTAGTGGTCGAAGTCGACCGACTGGGTGCCGTAGGTGACGTCGCTGTTGGTCTTCCAGTTGTAGCTGTCGGACGAGCTGCCGCCCGGGAAGCGGACCAGTCCGACACCGGCCTGCTTCAGCAGGCCGGGCACCGCCGCGTCGGTCAACTTGCTGTCGTAGACCGAGCCGTTGGTGCCGATCGCGGTGGCGGGGACGGTGGCGAGCGACTGCGCGGCGTTCACGCTGACCGTCGCCGCGGTGGTGGCGGAGGTGGCCGCGACGGCGCTCGGCGCGGCGCTCCAGAGCGGGCCGGCGGTCAGCAGGGCCAGGACGGCCAGGACGGCGGGCAGGCGCGACTGCCTCGATGGGGGCCGCAAGGGCATGGGGGTGTTCCTCTCAACGGGTGGGAACCGTCGGAGTCTCACGGGTGGGGTGGGCGCGGATCTCCGACGGTGACCCGAGGGTCGACCGGGGCGCCGCCGGGCGTCAACGGCGCTTGCCGCCGGCGGTGCCCCTCCACGGGCTGAGCTGCGGTGAACGGTGGGGTCCTCCGGCGTAACTTTCATGCGGGAGGCAGGAGTCGACACTCGTCGGCGGCCGCCCGGACCGGCCCCGTTCAGCCGGCGGGCAGCAGGGTGGGATCGGCGATGATCCGACGGACCGTCAACTGCGCAGCGCCCAGCACCGGTCCCCGTCGGCCCAGTTCCGAGGACCGCAGAGCCTCCGGCGCCCAGGGCCGGACCGTGACCCGGGCGGCCAGCTCGGCGCGCATCGCCGGCAGCAGCCAGTCGGCCAGCTCGGCGTAGGCGCCGCCCAGCACCAGGCCGTCCGGGTCGATCAGGTTCACGGCCGAGACGAGCGCCAGGCCCAGCGCCCGACCGGCACGTTCAAGGGCGTGCAGGGCGGGCGCGTGCCCGGCGGCGGCACGCTCGGCGAGCAGGGCGACCGGGTCGGCGGGCTGCGGATGCCCGTCCTGGGCCAGCCCGGCCTCGCGCAGTACGGCCGCCTCCCCCGCGTACTGCTCCAGGCAGCCGCGGGCGCCGCAGGCGCAGGCGACGCCGTCCGGGTGGACGGGGATGTGACCGAGTTCGCCGGCGAAGCCGCGGGCGCCTCGGAACAGCAGCCCGCCGACGACCAGGGCGGCACCGATCCCGGCCTCGGCGGAGACGTGCACGAAGGTCTCGCCGGTGTGTCCGGCGTGCCAGTACTCGGCCAGCGCACCGAGGTTGGCCTCGTTCTCCGGCTCGGGCGCGGCGGCGGGGTCGGGCCAGTGGTCGGCGGGGCGCACGGCGTGCCAACCGAGGTTGGGCGCGTGCGCGACCAGTCCGCGCGGTTCGTTCGGCACCACCCCGGGAACGGCAAGCACCCGGCCGGCCACCCGCAGCCCGAGCGCGGCCGCCTCGGCCTCGACCTCGGCGGCCAGCGCGGCCGTCTCGGCCAGGACCCGCTTGACGGACCGGCCGGCGTTCGCCCGCTCCACCCGACGCCACACCCGCGGTTCACCGCGCAGGTCCACGACGCACGCGCCGAGGTGCGTGACGCCAACCTCCAGGCCGAGTCCCGCCGGACCCCGGTCGCTCACGGTCAGCGCCCGTCCCGGACGGCCGACCCGACCGCTCGGCGCGGTCTCCGCCTCCACCAGCGCCCCGCGGCCGATCAGCTCGTCGGCCATGGAGGAGACGGCGGCCCTGGTCAGACCGGTGCGCCCGGCGACATCCGCGCGGGAGAGCGGACTGTGCGCGGCGACCGAGCCCAGGACCACCGCGAGGTTCTGCCGGCGCATGTCCTGCTGCGAGGCGGGCCCGCTCTCCGGGCCTCTGCCCGCACTGCCGACTGCCGCCACGAACTGTCCTCTCCGATCGGTTCCTACCGGTCCTCCGCCCGGGCGCCCTGCAACGCCCCCGACCGACGCAGCGTATCGGTGATCCGTTGAAGTGTGCCGTCGTCCCGGGCCACGGCCTCCAGCACCGGGCCCGCGGCGGTCCGCCAGCGCCGGGCCACGGCGTCGGCGGGCTCGCCGGTCAGCAGGGCGGCGGCCTGCGCGGCGGCGCCGAGCGCGACCAGTTCCTCGGCGGCCGGCACCTGGACCGCCCGGCCGCTCAGCCGCAGCACGGTCCGCTGCCAGGCCCGCCCGCGGGCGCCGCCGCCGATCAGCACCAGCGGTACATCGGCGTCGGGGCTCTCGCCCGCCGCGCGCAGCACGTCGTCCAGGGCGGTGAGCAGGGAGTGTGCGGCGCCGTCGTAGGCGGCCTGGAGGAGTTGCCCCGGGGCGGTGTCGTGGCGCAGGCCGTGGACCAGACCGGAGGCTGCCGGGAGGTTCGGCGTGCGTTCGCCGTCCAGGTAGGGCAGCACCACCGCCGTGCCGCCGCCTTCGACGTCCTCCCGGTCGCGGCCGAGGAGGGCGGCGAAGCGGTCGACGGCCAGCGTGCAGTTGAGCGTGCAGGCGAGCGGCAGCCAGCCGCCGAGGGCGTCGGCGAAGCCGGCCACGGTCCCGCTCGGGTCGGCGGGGCACCTGCGGCCGACGGCGTAGACGGTGCCGGAGGTGCCGAGGCTGAGCACCGGCTGCCCGGGGACCAGGCCGAGCCCGAGGGCGGCGGCCATGTTGTCGCCGGTCCCGGTGGCCACCAGCGCCCCCTGGCGCAGCGGCAGGTCGGGGCGGACGGTGCCGGCGGTCGCGCCCGGGGCGAGGACCGGCGGCAGCAGTACCGGGTCGAGGCCGATCCGGTCGAGAATGTCCTTGTCGTAGCCGTCCGGGCCCCACCAGCCGGTGCCCGAGGCATCCCCGCGGTCGGTCACCGGCTCGCCGGTCAGACGCTCCGTCAGGAAGTCGTGGGGCAGTCGGACGGCCGCGGCCCGATCGGCCGCGGCGCGTTCGTTGGCGCGCAGCCAGGCCCACTTGGCGGCCGTGAAGGCGGCGGTCGGCACGCTGCCGGTGCGGCGGGCGAGCTCTTCCGCGCCGAACGCGGCCCGCAGTTCGGCGGCCTGGGGCGCGGAGCGGACGTCGTTCCAGAGCAGCGCGGGGTGGACCGGCCGGCCCGCCGCGTCGAGGGCGACCAGGCCGTGCTGCTGGCCGGCGATCGAGACGGCGGCCGCGCGGTCCGCCCAGCCGGTCCCCGCCACGGCCTCGCCGAACGCCCGCCACCACTGCTCGGGGTCGCTCTCGCGTCCGCTGCCCGCGCTGACGGTGTGCGCGGCGCGCCCCTGCCCCAGGACCCCGCCGGTGTCGAGGTCGACGGCGAGGGCCTTGGTGGACTGGGTCGAGCTGTCGACTCCGATGACGACACGCTGTGCGGCCATGAGTTCCTCCGTTGGGGGTTCCTTCTTACGCCTCGGCATACTAATTTGTTTTTTGCCCTGACAAACCACTCTTCGGCAAAGATCCGGAGCTTCTCCCATGACCAGCGACCCGCTCGCCCCCACCCCCGCCCACAAGTTCACCTTCGGTCTGTGGACCGTCGGCTGGCAGGGCCGGGACCCCTTCGGCGACGCCACCCGGCCGGCCCTCGACCCGGTCGAGACCGTGCAGCGACTGGCCCAGCTCGGCGCCTACGGCGTCACCTTCCACGACGACGACCTGATCCCCTTCGGCGCCGGCGAGGCCGAGCGGGAGAGCACGGTCAAGCGGTTCCGCGCCGCCCTGGACACGGCCGGCCTCAAGGTGCCGATGGCCACCACCAACCTCTTCACCCACCCCGTCTTCAAGGACGGCGCGTTCACCGCCAACGACCGCGACGTGCGCCGCTACGCACTGCGCAAGACCATCCGCAACATCGACCTCGCCGCGGAACTCGGCGCCAGCGTCTACGTCGCCTGGGGCGGACGCGAGGGCGCCGAGTCCGGCGCGGCCAAGGACGTGCGCACCGCGCTGGACCGGCTCAAGGAGGCCTTCGACCTGCTCGGCGAATACGTCGAACAGCAGGGCTACGACCTGCGCTTCGCGATCGAGCCCAAGCCCAACGAGCCGCGCGGCGACATCCTGCTGCCCACGGTCGGCCACGCGCTGGCCTTCATCAACGAGCTGGAGCGGCCCGAGCGGGTCGGCCTCAACCCCGAGGTCGGCCACGAGCAGATGGCCGGGCTGAACTTCCCGCACGGCATCGCCCAGGCCCTGTGGCACGGCAAGCTCTTCCACATCGACCTCAACGGCCAGTCGGGCATCAAGTACGACCAGGACCTGCGGTTCGGCGCCGGCGACCTGCGCCAGGCCTTCTGGCTGGTCGACCTGCTGGAGTCGGCCGGCTACGACGGCCCGAAGCACTTCGACTTCAAGCCGCCGCGCACCGAGGACTTCGACGGCGTCTGGGCCTCCGCCGCCGCCTGCATGCGCAACTACCTCCTGCTCGCCCAGCGTTCGCGCGCCTTCCGGGCCGACCCCGAGGTCCGGGCCGCGCTCGCCGCCTCCCGCCTGCCCGAACTCGCCCGCGCCACCGCCGAGGACGGCCTGGCCGCCCTGCTCGCCGACCGCTCCGCCTTCGAGGAGTTCGACATCGACACGGCCGCCGCCCGCGGCATGGCCTTCGAGCAACTGGACCAGCTGGCCTACGAACACCTCCTCGGCGCCCGCTGAGGAGTACGCGCCAGCGAGCCGGGTCACCACCGGCACCGGCCCCGTTCAGGGCCTCGGCCGTCAAGGCCGCGCCGACCGGCCGTTCCTGACGCTTCATCAGATCAACGATGTCGATCAGGAGCGGGGCCAGTGAGATCGGCGGCTTCGAGCAACTGCTCGGCGGAGTCGGCCGCCAAGTCCTCCAGGCGGGTGCCGGGGTCGCTCCCCCAGCCCGCGGCCGGGTGCTGCCCCTCGGGGTGGCCGCGTCCGAGCAGGCCGGCGAACGCGCCGTGCGCGACCCCGGGCACCTCGGTGCCCGTCACGTGCAGCAGGACGATCTCGGCGCCGTGCGCGGCGTACGCTCCGGCGGCGTCGACGCAGGCGGGCCAGGTGCCCTCGGTGATCCACACGACAACGGCCACGGCCACGGCGGTCCCTCCTGGGGGAGGCGGACTCACACGGCGTCACCGTCCTGACATCCACGGCCCCTGCTGGTACGTCAGGGCGGACGGTGCGAGGCGGGGCCTCCTGCCCGGCCCAAGGGTGTCGAGTCCCTGAGCAAGAAGCAGGAGGCCGACTGCTCCGCGCCGGTCAGCGGTCTCGCTGAGGGGCGAAGGTCAGGGCCGGACTGGCGTTCCGCACCAGGGTCAGCGCCTGGTCGGGCCACCAGGTGCCGGCCGGCGGGTCGACGATGCCGTACTCCGGGTCGACCGTTGCGCCGGGGATGTTGCGGTTGCACTGCCCGTCGGACTGGCCGACGGTCTTGATCCACAGGTAGGCGTCCACGAGGGGGGTGCCGGTGTCGGCCGTGGGACGGTCGCCGAGGCCGCGTCCCGGCGGGTTGCACCAGATCTGCGGGTCCCCGGCGTACTTGCCGGCCGGCGGGGTCCAGGCGCCCTTCCCGTTGCGGGCGGTGTCGACGACGAAGTGGGTGAGTTCGTTCGCCGGCGCGGTGCCGACGTTCTGCTGGAACCAGAGGTCGGTCCAGTGCCAGGTGCCGGGGTCGTCCGCGCTGACGGAGTTCCCCGGCAGGCCGTCGTTGGGGGCGGCCGCGGAGTAGTACTGGCCGGCGCACCAGTCGGTGTGCCCGTGCGCGGCCGCCGGGCCCTTGGTGGTGTACCAGAGGCAGTTCGACACCCAGGTGCCGTAGTGGTCGGACAGGTTGGTGGCGAAGAAGTTGGACACGTTCAGCGAGAAGCCCTGGGCGTTCTCGACGCCCGCCTGCAGCAGGCGCTGCGACATGGCGCCCACGCTCTGCCAGTGGCTGTTGCCCGCGTCCAGGTACACGGTCGTGTTCGGCTGCTGCTCCAGGACGTCGACGGCGTAGCGCAGATCGGCGATGCGGCCCGCTGTGAGGGCACCGGTGGGATCGGTGCTCGGTGAGCAGTCGGCGGGCAGGTTGGCCAGCGCGTCGGGTTCGAGGACTATCAGCGCCCGGCTGCGGCCGATGCCGCTCGCCAGCCCCGCGATCCAGGCCTTGTAGTCCGCGTCGGACTGCGCGCCCCCGCTCGAGTACTGCGAGCAGTCCCGCAGCGGGATGTCGTACGCGACCAGGACCGGAACGGTTCCGGTGCGAGCCGCGCGACGGACCAGGGAGCGCGTCTGGTCCGCCACCTGGTCCGGGGTGCCGTCGGTGAACCAGTGGGCTTCGGGCCAGCCGGCGAGTTCGGCCATCGCGGTGGCGTCGGTGAAGTCGTGGTGCAGCAGGTCACTGACTGCCTGCTTGGCGGCGTCGCTGTGCGGGTCGACGTAGAACCGGGTGTCGGCCGGCAGCGTGTGGCCACTGCTCGCCCGAGCCTCGGCCTGGGCCGGGACGGCGAGCGCCAGCAGCAGGGCGGCGATGCCGACGGGGATCAACGAGCGTGGGATGCGCGGACTCACTTGGGTCTCCATCTCTCTCAGAATCTTTCTCAGAAGCCGTAGATCAGGTTGTAGGCGACCTGGGGCAGGAACTGTCCGGCGCTGGATCCGGCGCCGGTGCCGCAGTTGCCGTCGGACTCACCGGGTGCCTTGACCCACAGCAGCATCTCGGCGCCACCGCCCAGCTGTGTCGGGGTCCCGGTCTTCCGGCCGCCGGGGTTGCACCACGCGCCGTTGGATCCGTTGCCGTTGCGGCTGGTGTCGATGACGTACGGCTTGGTGAACCCGTGCGCCGACTGCAGGGCCGCGTCGACGGCGTTGCCGTACGCCGTGTTCTGCGAAGTCGGGTAGAAGTTGGACACGTTCAGCGAGAACCCGCGGGCGCCGCTCACCCCGGCGTCGGCCAGGTGCTGGGCCATGGTCGCGGCGCTCAGCCAGCCGGGGTTGCCGGCGTCCAGGTAGACCCAGGTGTTCGGGGCCTTGGTGTTGAACTGCGCGATGGCGTTGCGCAGCAGCGAGTTGCGCTCGGAGATCTGAGCCGCCGTCATGCAGCTCTCGTCCCCGAGCGAGTCGGGCTCCAGGACGACCACCGCGGGTCGGTTGCCGATGCCGCCGGCGAAGGCGGCGATCCAGCTGTCGTAGGCGGCGTCGGAGCCCGCCCCGCCGCCGGACAGACCCGCGCAGATGTCGCGGTTGGGGATGTTGTAGGCCACCAGGACGGGCAGCTTGCCGCTGGCGGGCGCCGCGCCGACGAAGGCGCCGGTCGCCGTCCCGATGGTGCCGCTCCAGTTGCCGAACCAGTGTGCCGTCGGCACGCCCGCGATCGACGCCCGGATCGCTGGGGTGCGGCCGTCGCCGGGGTTGGTGTTGACCCACTGCTGCGCGCTGGAGCCGGGGTCGGCGTAGAAGCCGTTGGTCATGCTGGTGGGGGCGGCCGCGTAGGCGGTCCCGGGCTGGACCGCGGCCAGGAGTGCGGTCAGCGATGCTGCCACGAGCAGTGACAGTCTGCGGCGCGAACGGCGCATGGTGCTTCCTCCGCTGGGGGGTGGGGTGGCGGCGGGTGGAGATGGAAGTGTGGGAGCGCTTCCAGTTGCCAGATAATTGAGCGCTTCGGACCTGCTGTCAAGGAGTTCGACAGATCCGCTCTGATCACCCGTTATTCCGGAGCGTCCGGGCAGTTGACGACACCCGGCCGCCGCTCCAGAAGTTGACATAGACTGTGGAAGCGCTCCCACAATGGTCGGAGCGACCATACGGCCGACCAGGCGGCACCTGACGATCCGTCGGGCTCGCGGCCTGGACAGCGACCGTCAGGGGCAGGAGGATCGACAATCACGATGGAGACGTCCCCAGCACGCCAGCCGACGCTGGACGAGGTCGCCGCACGGGCGGGTGTCTCACGCACGGCGGCGTCCCGTGTCATCAACAACGCGCCGTACGTCAGCGCGGTCAAGCGCGCCGCGGTGGAGCGCGCGGTCCGCGAACTCGGCTACGTGCCGAACCCGACCGCGCGCGCACTGGCGAGCCGCCGGGTGGGTGCGGTCGTGCTGGCGGTGTCCAGCGACCAGCCCCGGCTCTTCGCCGACCCGTTCTTCGCCGAGGTGACGGTGGGCGTCAACTCCTTCCTGGAGCAGACGGACCTGGAGCTGATCCTGCTGCTGGCCGACACGACGCGCGGCAAGGAGCGCCTGCGGCGCCTGCTGAGCTCACGCCGGGCCGACGGCGTCATGCTGATGGCGGTGCACGGGGACGACCCCCTGGGCCGGCTGGCCGAGCAGACGGAACTGCCCGTCGTCTTCGGCGGCCTGCCGCTGACGGGCACGCCCCGGTGGTACGTGGACCCGGACAACCGGGGCGGCGCGCGTCTGGCCGTCGAGCACCTCGTGCGCGACGGGCGCAGGAGCATCGCGATGATCACCGGACAGCAGGACCTCCAGGCGGCCCTCGCGCGCGAGCAGGGCTTCCGCGAGGCCCTGACCTTGGCCGGGCTCTCCCCCGCCGGCCTGGCAGCGGGTCACTTCAGCCAGACCGGGGGCGAGGCCGCGATGGAACGCCTGCTGACGGAACACCCGGACATCGACGCGGTGTTCGCGGCCAACGACGGCATGGCCCTGGGGGCCCTGCGCACGCTGCGCCGGCACGGTCGGCGCGTCCCCGAGGACGTTGCCGTCATCGGCTTCGACGACCTCGCCAGCGCGTTGTACGCGGACCCGGCGCTGACGACCGTGCACCAGCCGGTGCGCGCGCTCGGACAGGAACTGGCCCGCATGCTCGTGGCGGCCGTCGAGGGCCAGGACCCGAGCCCGCTCATCCTCCCCACCCGCCTGACCGTCCGCGAGTCCGCACCCGGCGGCTGTCCGCCGCACCCCGAGACGCCCTGAACCGGCGCCGCGACGAGGATCCGTGCGGCCCGCGCCATCCAGGTGCCACTCGGCTCGCCGTGACGCGGCCCGCCATCCGCCCGGTCAGTGCTCACCACCCTGCGGCGGGAACGAGAACCCGCTGCCCTGCCCGAGCCGGCCCACGACCTGTTGACAGGCGCCCGGGCGAGCGAACTCGCGCCCGGCGGCTGCGCGGTACTGCGCGCGCACTGATCCCCCTCATCGCCGCAATCCTCATGCGAGGACGGTTGTGAGCGCTAACAGAATCTGTTTCGGGCCATCCCCCTCCGGTTGGTTCGACGGCGCCACCTGCGCGACCGGCTCAAGCCCGCACCACCCCGAAGAACATCCCCCGCGAGAGGAATCGACCCCGTGTCAGGCCAGCACCAGGCGGACCGCACCGTCACCAACCCCGTGATCCCCGGGTTCCACCCCGATCCCAGCGTCTGCCGGGTGGGCGACGACTACTACCTCGTCTGCTCCAGCTTCGAGTACTTCCCCGGCATCCCCGTCTTCCACAGCCGGGACCTGGTGCACTGGACCCGGATCGGCAACGCCCTGGAGCGCCCGAGCCAGCTGCGCCTGCCGCGCGACATGCCCTCCTCCGCCGGCATCTACGCCCCCACCCTGCGCCACCACGACGGCCGCTTCTGGCTGATCGTCACCAACGTGGGCGACGGCGGCAACATGCTCTTCACCGCCACCGACCCGGCCGGCCCCTGGTCCGACCCGCTGCGGCTGCCCGGGGTGCCCGGCATCGACCCCGACCTCGCCTGGGACGAGGACGGCACCTGCTGGTGCACCGTCGCCGGTGTCAGCCAGGTCCGCCTGGACCTGGTGACCGGGGAGGTGTCCGACCCTCCGGTGCGGCTGTGGTCCGGCGCTCCCGGCGCCCAGGCCCCCGAGGCGCCGCACCTGTACCGGATCGGCGAGTACTGGTACCTGATGATCGCCGAAGGCGGCACCGAGCGCGGCCACTGCGTGTCCATCGCCCGGGGCGGCTCGCCCGCCGGCCCCTTCGAGCCGTGCCCGGCCAACCCGATCCTGACCCACCGCAGCACCCACCACCCGATCCAGAACACCGGCCACGCGGACCTGGTCCAGGGGCCCGACGGCTCGTGGTGGATGGTGCTGCTGGGCGTGCGCCCCGGCGGCGGCACCCCCGGCTGGCACGTGCTCGGCCGCGAGACCTTCCTCGCCCCGGTGAGCTGGGTCGACGGCTGGCCCGTGATCGGCGAGCTGTCGCCCGAACTGCCCGCCCCCGCCTGGCCGCTGCACCCCGGCCCCGAGCAGCCGGTCCGCGACGACTTCGACCAGGCCGAGCTGGGGCACGGCTGGATCTCGGTGCGCGAGCGGCCCGCCGAGCTGTGCGGCACCAAGGAGCGCTCCGGCTGGCTGACCCTGCGCGCCGCCGGCGCCTCGCCGGACGAGCCCGACCTGGTGTTCGTCGGTCGGCGCCAGCAGCACCTGTCCTGCCGGGTGCGGGCCCTGCTCGACCCGGCGGCCGGTCGCGGCGGCCTGGTCGTGCGGCTGGACGAGCAGCACCACTACGAGATCGAGGCCGACGCCCGGCAGGTGAGGGTCTTCGCCCGGATCGGACCGCTCCGCACCGAGGTGGCGGCCCGGCCGCTGCCCGCGGGTCCGGTGGTCCTGGTGGTCGACATCGTCCAGGACCCACCGCGGGAGGCGCGCAGCGGCCCCGATCTCCTCTCCTTCGGCGTCCAGGAGCCGGACGGCACCTTCACCGTGCTGGGCACCCTCGAAGGCCGCTACCTGTCCACCGAAGTGGCCGGCGGCTTCACCGGCCGGGTCGTCGGCATGTACGCCGCCGCCGGCACCGTCCACTTCGACTGGTTCGACTACGAGCCGCAGCCGTCGTCGTGACCAGCCGTCAGAAGAGTCGCACCACCTCCACCACTCACGAGAAGGACGAAACATGAACGACGCCCAGCAGGCCGCGCGCCCGCGCAGCCGCAGACTCAGCCGGACCGCGAGCCTCCTGGTGGCGCTGATCACCATCGGCGGACTCGCCACCGGCACCGCATTCGCGGCCCCTGCCGACGCGGCCGCGTCGGGAGCCGCGTCGGAGACCGCGTCCACCTGGGTACCGAGCGGCCCCATGGACGCCGTGGCGAAGATGCAGCCCAGCTGGAACCTGGGCAACACCCTGGACGCCATCCCCGACGAGACCTCCTGGGGCAACCCGCTCACCACCAAGGCGCTCTTCGACCACCTGCGTTCCGAGGGCTTTCACAGCGTCCGGATCCCCGTCTCCTGGTACCCGCACCAGTCCACCACCGCCCCCTACACGATCGACCCGGCGTTCATGGCCCGGGTCAAGCAGGTGGTGGACTTCGCGCTGGCCGACGGCCTCTACGTCGAGATCAACGTCCACCACGATTCGTGGCAGTGGATCGCCGACATCTCCACCGACCACGACAACGCATGGCGCGCTTCGATTCGACCTGGCGGCAGATCGCCGCCGCGTTCAACGGTCAGGACCCTCCCGGTGCGCAGCGCCGCCGAGCATTGGCACCCTCCCAGGAGTGCGCATGTCCCCCACCGAACCGAGCCGCCGTCAGCTGCCGCGGGCCGCCACGATCGCCGGGGGCACGGTGGACTCCCGGTTGGCGATCCTGTGGACCGCCAACCGGCCGTCCACAGCGGTGGCAGCTGATCAAGGTCAGCTGAACCGCACCTGAACACCGTTGCGCGGCAGGAGACGCGTCTCCTGCCGCGCAACGGTGTTCACCGGGTCGGGACGAACCCGCCCCACACCGAGGCGGGGCCGCCCGGCCCCTGCGCGTCCACGTGGTAGCTGTCGCCCGTGCCACCACGCACGCCGGTGGCGTGGTTGAACTGGGCGGCGAACTCGTGCTGCCCGGCCGGCACGGTCAGGCCCGGCTTGAGCACCCAGCGGTAGACCAGCGAGCCGCCGGACCCCTGAACCGTGACGGTGAAGTCCTCGCTCGGCAGGGTGCGCCAGCTGCCGGTGCTCTGCACGCCGCCGGTCAGCGCGACACGCAGTTCGACCGTCAGCGCCGTGAGCGGCTGACTCGTCCTGAGGGTGACGTTGTTCTGCTCCCAGTACACGGTGCTGTGCGCGTCTACCGAGCCCGCCGACCACAGCGGTCCGTTCTGGAGCTGCCCGGCGACGGGCGAACTCGGGCGCGCGCTGCTCGGGGGCGCGGCGGGGGCCGCACCCGCGGTGGTGGCGGCGGACGGCGTCGTCGACACCACCGACGGGCTCGGCGCGGTCGGCGACGGCGTGGTGGGCGTGCCGACGGTGCCCGAGGTAGGCAGTGTGTGGACGATTCCGGCGACGGCAAGGCCGCCGGTCGCCAGGATGCCGGCGGTGGCCAGCGCGGCGAGGACGACCCTCGGTCCCGACCTCGCGAGCGGCCGTGAGCGGTGCCGGACGGCTGGGCCGGCCGCGCCGCGCTGGACGCGGGCGAGCATCCGCGCCCGGTCCGGCTGATGGGCCTCGGCGGCCTCCCGCAGCCGACGGGTGATCTCCTCGTTCACCGGTTCCTCCTTCCTGTCACCAAGTCGCCTGCCGCTCGCGCGCCAAGTATCCCTTCCAGCTCGGCCATACCCTTCGAGGTCTGGCTCTTCACCGTTCCGACGGATATCGCGAGCGCCGCCGCGGTCTCCTTCTCCGACAGGTCGAGGGCGTGCCGCAGCACCACGCAGGCCCGCTTGCGGAACGGGAGCCGGGCGAGCGCCGCGCGGACGTCCAGCACGGCCGCCGTGTCCGGCCCCTCCACCTGCCCCGGCCCCCGGAACCAGAACAGTGCGATCCGGCGGCGATCGCGGACCGCACTGCGGATCCGCTCGCGCGCCATGTTGGCCACCACTCCGCGGGCGTAGGCGAGCGGGTGATCGGCCCCACGCAACCGGTCCCAGCGCTGCCACAGGGCGACCAGCGCGTCGGCGGCGAGGTCGTCGGCGGGCTCACCGGTCAAGAGGTTCGCGAACCTGGCCAGTTCGGCGTAATGGCGTTCGAAGAAGTCGTGGAACTCCGCGGACGTGTCATCGAGGAGCATCTCCCCCGGTCGTCCTCTCCCTACAGTGTGCGCGTTAACAAGAGGGCGCAGCATAACAAGCCCCGACGGCGGATCCGGACGGTGGTCGCCCCGGGTCGCGGGGCGATGACGGCAGGCGGACGGGCCGGTCAATGCCGGGCGAACTGGACGCCGGTCGGCTGCACGACGTCGGGTTGCACGCCGATGTGGTCGACGGTCAGCTGTTCGCCGTAGATGTCGGTGATCCGGATCGATCCGCCGCAACCCGTGCCGTCGGCGGAGAGGAAGTAGTTGTAGTCGGTGCGCGGAAGCTGCCGCCAGCCGTCGGCGGTCCTGACCTCGAGCGTCGCGATCGGGTTCCGGTGCCCGATCGCCTGGATCCCGCACCACCACTGGCTGGAGCCGGGCTTGTACCGGACGGAGAGGGTACCCACCGAATCCGGGCTCAGCAGCGTCCAGGTGATCGGGAGCCGCCCCACCGAGAGGTCCGCGAGCTTGGCGAAGGCCTGTCGGCTGAGGTCGAGTTGGCCCACCGCGCAGGGCAACGGGCAGACGTTGACGATCCGGACCGTGAGGGAGGCCCCGTTGGCGGCGTGGATCCGCACGTACGCCCCGCACGCCCGGGACACCTCGTAGTCGGTGAAGTTCATCGCCGCGACCATCATGTCCCCGCCGGTCGGACCGAACGAGCAGGCGCCGTTGCCGTCGGCGGCGTCGTACGCCGTCGCGACACCCGGGTAGCCGACCCCGGGCTCGATCCGGCCGGCCGAGGGCGCCACCGCGGCGGCCGCGCGCGTGGCACTGACGGTCGCCGACGGGGTCGCGCCGACCTTGCCGGCGGGCGACGGGGTGGCCGAGCCGGGCGGCGGCGAGCTCACCGGCGACGGAGTCGATGATGCGGCGGGCTGCCAGGACGCACTCGTGCCGGTGGCCGCCACGGACCCGGACGCACTCGTGCCGGTGGCCGCCACCGACCCGGAGACCGGCGGCAGGCCGGTCGCGGCAGCACCGGTGGAGGCGTCGACCACCCGTCCGGCCTCGGCGCCGCCCGCGCTGCGCGGGCCCAGGGTCAGGAACACCAGTACCCCGACGGCCAGCAGCGCCAGCGGAATGCCCGCGATCAGCCCGCGCCTGCGCCACGGCTGCTGCGCGGCGTGTTTCGTTGCGTTCATGCCCATCCATCCGGTCCGTCGATTCGACAGTTCGCCCCTCAGTTGCCGCCGGGCCGGGATTGGTTGCCGCCTGCCGAGGAATTTCTCGCCGGCACGGGTGTGGGGCCTGGTTCCGGGGTGTGTCCCCGGGGCCAGGCCCCCGTGAAGGTTCAGTGGGTCAGCCGAGGGTCCATTTCTGGTTGCTCGCGCCGCTGCAGGTCCACAGCTGCACGAGCGCCCCGTCGGCGGTGGAGGCGCCCGTGACGTCCAGGCACAGGCCCGACTGCACCCCGGTCACCGAACCGTCGCCGCTCAGACGCCACAGCTGGTTGGCCTGACCGTTGCACGGCCACACCGCCACCTTGGTACCGGCGGTGGCGCCCTGCCCGTACGCGTCCAGACACATCGTGGTCCCCGCGTCCGTCACCGTCAGCGCACCGTTCGCAGTGTGGGTCCACACCTGGTTCGCCCCACCCCAGCAGCCGTAGACCTGCACCTGCGTACCCGCCACCGTCGACCCGTTCGGCACATCCAGACACTTCCCCGCACCCACCGCACGCAACGCACCGGTGGTGGTCCCGGTGGTGCTGCCGGTGCTGTAGCCGGCGGCGGTGATGTCGGCCTGGACGGCGTTCTCGGTGGCGTCGCTCGGGTAGCCGGAGGTCATGACGCCTTCGTAGAAGGTGCCCGTGGCGCCGTTGCTGTTGTCGCCGCCGATGCCGAGGATGATCGCGCCCTCCTTGTGCATCGGGTTGTAGCCGGACACGTTGGGGCGCGGTCCGCTGTAGTCGGTGGACAGGCCGCCCGACTGGGCGTCTGCGGAGCGGATGGCCCACTGGTTGGGCTCGCCCTTGACGACGGCGGTCACGAAGCGGTCGTTGATGCTGGGGTCGTTGGCGTTGTAGCCCGCGTTGACGCCGGAGAACAGGCCGTTCTCCTGGTCGGCCATGACCCAGGGGCCGTTGCCGCTGCCGTAGCCCCAGACCTTGATGTTGCCGAAGTAGATGGCCTCCATGGTGCCGTTGCCGTCGTCGTGGTTGGTGGTCTCGGCGTTGCCGTAGTCGAAGCAGCAGCCGCCGTTGAAGTGGCTGCCGTCGAAGACCGCGTACATGCCCTCGGGCTGGTCGCCGGTGGCGATGCCGCTGGTGTGGTCGTTGCGGTAGCCGGTGCCGGGGGCGATGTAGACCCCGTACGCGGCGTGGCCGCCCACGGTGATCGGCGCGGCGGTGGCGTTCGCCAGGTTGTCCGGGCCCGGCGCGGCGCCGCCGGCGGGGGCCTGGGTGAGGTGGTTGCCCTTGCCGGACTGGTCGTAGAGGACCGTGATGACGCAGCTGGTGGAGGCGCAGAAGGCGTCCTGCGCGGCGGCGTTGGCGTAGCCGCCGGTGCTCAGCAGGCCGATGTCCTTGGTCGCCCCGTCCGAGGCGCGCCTGACCTGGTACAGCGCGCCGGAGTAACCGGCGTACAGCGCGCGGGTGGTGGAGTGCGCCGCGACGCACGGGGTACCGCCGGCCGCGTAGATGTCGCACGGTCCCTGCGTGGCGGCCTGTGCGGGGCCGGTGGTGGCACCCGTCGTGACGAGTGCGCCGAGCACGATGGCCGCGGCGGCGCCCGCACGGGCGAGGGCGTGCGTGCGAAGCGGTCGTCGGAGGTGGTGCCATGGGCGGAACTTGCTCATGTGAATACTCCCTGGGTAGCGCAACCGGGGTGGATTGTTAGCGCTAACACTCCAAGTAGTCCTGGACTGCCGGGTCGCAGGAGGGGGTGGGGTGTCCTGGAAGGAGACGGTGCAGCCCAATCGGGTGCCATGTCAAGTACTTGGACTGGCAAACGTGTTGACGGTGCGCCGCTCGCGGCGGGCTGAACGCGGCGCCCCCTGCGGGTTTCAAATGCCGCGCCACTCAAGGGTTTCCGAAACAATCCCGAAACTTTCTACCGCGTCTTGACGGTTCCTGTCGACGCCGAGTTACCTAGCCACGGGAGCCCCCGCCGCACGCCGTTGCCGGACGGATGGCGCGGCGTCGCTCCCGTTCCCGAACGGTGACGGCCGTAGCCCGCCGTCACCGTTCTCGCGCCACGCCCGCGGAGCATCGCGGGTGCGCCCCCACGCCCCCACCCCCCACCACACAAGCACAGGAGGTCCACCATGCTCCTCGGAAGGATCCGCACCGCATTACGCCGTGCCCGGCCCGTCGTGGCCGCCACGGCGCTGGCCCTCGCGGTCGGTGCGCTGGCCGCAGCCCCGCCCGCCGTGGCCGCCGGCAGCACCCTGAAGGCGGCTGCGGAGGCGGACAGCCGGTACTTCGGTACCGCCCTGACCGACAGCGACCTGGCAGTCGGTGGCGAAACGGCCGTCGCCCGAGCACAGTTCGACATGCTCACCCCGGGCAACGAGATGAAGTGGGACACCACCGAACCGTCCAACGGCTCGTACAACTTCGGGCCGGGTGACCAGCTCGTGCAGTTCGCACAGGCGAACGGCATGCGGGTGCGCGGGCACAACCTGGTCTGGCAGAACCAGCTCCCGGGCTGGGTATCGGGCCTGCCGCAGAGCCAGGTGCGCTCCGCCATGGAGGCGCACATCACCACCGAGGCCACCCACTACCGGGGCAAGGTCTACGCCTGGGACGTGATCAACGAGCCGTTGAACGACGACGGCTCCCTCGTTTCGGACGTGTTCTACCAGGCCGTGGGGTCCGGCTACCTCGCCGACGCGCTGCGCACCGCGCACGCCGCCGACCCGGACGCGAAGCTCTACATCAACGACTACAACATCGAGGGCCAGAACGCGAAGAGCAACGCCCTCTACAGCATCGCCCAGTCGCTGCTCGCGCAGGGCGTCCCGCTGGGCGGCATCGGCTTCGAGAGCCACTTCGTCGTCGGCCAGGTGCCGACGGACATGCAGGCCAACATGCAGCGGTTCGCCAACCTGGGCCTGGACGTGGCCGTCACCGAGCTGGACGACCGCGCCCGGACACCCGTCAGCAGTGGCGACCTCCAGCAGCAGGCCACCGACTACGCCTCGGTGGTCCGGGACTGCCTGGCGGTCTCCCGCTGCGTGGGCGTCAGCCAGTGGGGCGTGGACGACGCGCATTCCTGGATCCCGGGCACCTTCCCCGGCTACGGGGCGGCCACCATGTGGGACGGCAACGACCAGCCCAAGCCGTCCTACACCGCGGCGCTGGCCGCCCTGGGCGGCTCGGGCTCGGGCTCCACCGGGAGCACCTCGGGTGCGTTGCGTGCGGTGGGTGCGGGGAAGTGTCTGGATGTGCCGAACGGGTCGACGGTGGCGGGTACGCAGGTGCAGGTCTACGGCTGCTGGGGTGGGGCGAACCAGGTGTGGACCCGTACCTCGGACGGCCGGCTGACGGTGACGGACGCGGGGACCACGATGTGTCTGGACGCGTACGGGCAGGGCACCACCGCCGGTACCAAGGTGGCGGTGTGGCCGTGCAACGGTCAGGCCAACCAGCTGTGGCGTCTGAACGGCGACGGTTCGGTGACCGGGGTGCAGTCGGGCCTGTGCCTGGACGTCACGGGCGCCTCCACCGCCGACGGGGCGCTCGTGCAGCTGTGGACCTGCAGCGGCGCGAGCAACCAGAAATGGACCCTCGGCTGACCCACTGAACCTCCATGGGGGCCTGGCCCCGGGGACACACCCCGGAACCAAGCCCCCCACACCCGCCTGCCCAGCCGTCTCGGGACGCCGATCGCCCGAAGGATCGCGGCGCCACCTGCGCCTGCCCGCTTCCGGGCGGCCGGCCAGGGGCTGGCGAACGAACGCGCGTCAGGGGGTGACGACGAGTTTGCCGCGGGTGTGTCCGGTGCGGCTGGCTTCGAAGGCCTCGCCGGTGCGCTCCAGTGGGAAGGTCTGCGCGACCTCCACGGTCAACGCACCCCGGTCCACCAGCGCCGCCAGCTCGTCCAGCCCGGCACCGTCCGGACGGCACCAGATCCAGTGGCCGCCGTGCTGCTCCACGCCCGGGTCGGCGACCGAGATGTGCCGCCCACCGTCCGCGAGCACGGCCAGCGTCGTCTCCAGCTGGCCGCCGACGAAGTCCGCCACCGCCGACACCCCGTCAGGCGCCAGCGCGCGCACCCGCTCCACCAGGCCGTCCCCGTAGCTCACCGGGTCGCCGCCCAGCTCGCGCAGGAAGGCGTGGTTGCGCTCCGAGGCGGTGCAGATCACCCGGGCCCCGCGGTCGCAGCCGATCTGCACCGCCAGGCTGCCCACACCGCCGGCCGCGCCGTGCACCAGCAGCACGTCACCGCTGCCGACCGCGAGCCGGTCCAGGCTGCGCAGCGCGGTCAGGCCGGCCAGCGGCAGGCCGGCTGCCTGGGCCCAGTCGAGCGAGGCCGGCTTGCGCGCCACCGAGGACGCGTCGACCGCGACGTACTCGGCGAAGGTGCCGGCCTGCACCACGTCCTTGCGGGCGTAGGCCATCACCTCGTCCCCGGGTGCGAACTCGGGCGTGTCGGGACCGGTCCGGGTCACCACACCGGCCACGTCCCAACCGGGGATCACCGGGAAGACCGCGTCCATCATGCCGTCCAGACCGCCCGCCATCACCTTCCAGTCGACCGGATTGACCGCCGCGGCACGCACCTGGATCAGCACCTGGCCGGGCCCCACCTTCGGGTCGGCCACCTCGCCGCAGCGCAGCCGCGAGTTGTCCGGGGCGTACGAGTCGTAGGTCACCGCGCGCATGAACAGGCCTCCGGGGTCGGTGTCGTCGCCCGACGCACCGCCGCCGGGTGGGCGGGCGCCTGGGCCTGGCGGCCACGCTATCCCGGCCCGGACTCCCGGCAGCCCCGACGCTCCGACGCCCCGTCGGGGCGAACCCGATCCGGCCGGCCGGTGTGCGGCGCGGGTCCGAAAATGAAGTGTGACTGGTGTGCCGGCGCCGTGTCCGGTGGGAGGGGTGCGACGCCCTGTTCCGCATCGCCGACGCCGCCGCGGCGAGTTGAGCCGCGACGGCGAGGAGGATCAAGAAGCGACGGCCTCCAGCGGCACCTGGATCTCGGTCACCCAGGAGTCCTGCGGGCCGCAGGACTCCAGGTAGAGTTCCCGCCCCAAGCCGGCGGCCCGGCGCCCGGAGGACTCGATCCAACGCGCGAGGGTCTGGATGGTGGGCAGCACCACGTCCATGGAACCGTGGTGGACGATGGTCGCCGCCTGTCCGACGGCGGGCAGGTCGATGATCGCGAAGTTCTGCGGGGAGCCGGTGTCGGCCGCGCTCGGTTCGACGGACACCGACGCGCCCGCGTGGAGCGTGATCGAAGTCGAGCCCGAGTCCTCGTGGTCACCGTCCCCGACGGGCTCGTACCAGGCGATGTCCGGACCGGTCACGGCGATGCCGGCCGCCTCCAGCTGGGCGTGCAGCCGCCGGTAGAGCGGCTGGATGACCGGCCCGATGTGTCGGGGGTCGAAGCTCTCGGCAGTGGCCGAGAGCACGGCCACCCGGGTGGCGGGCAGGGACTTGAGTACGACCTCGTCGGTGGGCATGACGCCCTCGCTCTCGATGGTGCGGAGCCTTCGCTCGACCCGTGCCAGCCGATCCGCGGTCTGCGCGGCGACGTCGGCCAACTCGGCCCGCCGCAGCCGCAGCATGCCGCGCAGCTGCTCGGTGTCGACCTTCGCGTCCAGCACCTCGCCCACTTGCTGCAGGCTGAGGCCGAGGTCCTTGAGCGCGATGATCCGGTTGAGCCGGGACAGCTGGGCCGCGTCGTAGTAGCGGTAGCCACTGGACGGGTCCACCTGGGCAGGCGGCAGCAGACCGAGTGCGTCGTAGTGACGCAACATTCGGACCGAAACCTGGCCGTAGGCGGCGAAATCTCCGATGGTGAACATGACTCCTCCAGTACAAGGTCTGCCACAGTGTGAGGGTCAACTGCCCGAGGGGTCAGATCGGGGTGGGGATCCGGGCTCCGCGGACGTCGAGGAGTCGGCGGTGACGTCGAGGAGGCTCTTGCCCTGCCTGGCGGCGGTGAACAGGTCGACCAGCTGGGCTGACGATTGAGCAGGTAGCCGGCCGGCGCCCGCAGGGCGGGTCGATACCGGGCCGGAGCCGACACCCCGGCCGGCGCGGCCGCCGCCGTCGTGGTCCCGCACACGCGGGGCGGTGCTCGATGACTCGCAGCCGAGCACGACGTTCACTCGACGCCCCTGCCGATCCGGTGCGTACACGGCCTGGAGGCGGGCGCCCAGGCTGAGCACCTCGGCGGTCACTCCCTGCGGGGAGCCGAACGTCCAACGGATGGCTGTCCGTTCCGTCGGGAAGGGCCATGGCGCGATCCTGACTGACCGTCAGTTCGCAGGAGGACACGAGTGCGTCGCTCGACACGGGGGCTGCTCCAGGTTTCGGCGGAGGGGGAAACGGGCGACGCCCGCCACGAGGGGCGGGCGTCGATTCGGGCGGGCTCGGCTCAGAAGCCCTGGGCCAGACGGTGGTAGGCCTGGTTCCAGCGCAGCTCCTTGGTGAAGCGGCGGACGGTGGTGTCGGAGTCGATGACGAGCAGCTCGACGCCCAGCATCTCCGCCAGGTCGTCCAGCTCCTCGGCGCCGATCGCGCTGGAGAGCACGGTGTGGTGCGGGGCGCCGGCCGTCAGCCAGGCTTCGGTGGAGGTGCGCAGGTCCGGCCGGGGCTGCCAGACGGCCCGGGCGACGGGCAGGTTGGGCAGCGGAGCCGCCGGCTCGACCACGTCGATTTCGTTGGCGACCAGGCGGAACCGGTCGCCCATGTCGGCGAGGCCGACCACCACGGCCGGACCCGTCGCGGCATCGAAGACCAGCCGGACCGGGTCCTCCCGGCCGCCGATGCCCAGCGGGTGGATCTCGCAGGACGGCGCGGCGGACGCGATGCTCGGGCACACCTCCAGCATGTGCGCGCCCAGGATCAACTCCCGCCCCGGTTCCAGGTGGTAGGTGTAGTCCTCCATGAAGGAGGTGCCGCCGGGCAGGCCCGCAGAGGTCACCTTGAGGGTGCGCAGCAGGACGGAGGTCTTCCAGTCCCCCTCGCCGCCGAAGCCGTAGCCGTCGGCCATCAGCCGCTGGACCGCGAGGCCCGGCAGCTGGCGAAGCCCGCCCAGGTCCTCGAAGTTGGTGGTGAAGGCCTTGAAGCCGCCCTGCTCCAGGAAGCCGCGCAGGCCCAGCTCGATCCGTGCGGCGTAGCGCAGCGAGTCGTGCCGCTCGCCGCCGGCTCGCAGCTCGGGTGCGAGGTGGTAGGAGTCCTGGTACTCCTTGACCAGCTCGGTGACGTCACCGTCGGCGGTCGAATCCACGGCCGCCACCAGGTCATTGACGCCGTAGGTGTTGACCGAGACGCCGAAGCGGAGCTGGGCCTCGACCTTGTCGCCCTCGGTGACGGCGACGTCGCGCATGTTGTCGCCGAAGCGGGCCAGCTTGAGGCCGCGCAGTTCGGCGCGGCCGGCGGCGGCGCGGGCCCAGGAGCCGATCCGGCGGGCCACCGTCGGGTCGGTGACGTGCCCGGCGACGGTCTTGCGGGCTACTCCCAGGCGCGACTGGATGAAGCCGAACTCGCGGTCGCCGTGGGCGGCCTGGTTCAGGTTCATGAAGTCCATGTCGATGGAGTACCAGGGCAGTTCGACGTTGGCCTGGGTGTGCAGGTGGAGCAGCGGCTTCCGCAGGGCGTCCAGGCCGGCGATCCACATCTTGGCCGGGGAGAAGGTGTGCATCCAGCTGATCAGGCCGACGCAGTCGTCGGCGGAGTTGGCCTCCAGGCAGATCCGGCGGATCGCGCCGGCGTCCGTGAGCACCGGCTTCCACACGACCGTGACCGGGATGTCGAAGGCGGTGTCGAGCGCGCCGGCGATCTGCTGCGACTGGGCGGCGACCTGGCGCAGCGTCTGCTCGCCGTAGAGCCCCTGACTGCCCGTCAGGAACCAGATCTCGCACCCCGCGAGCGGCTTCGTCATGGGTTGCTCCTCTTAGCTGGCCGCGGGCTGCTGGCCGTAGACGTTCCGGTAGCGGTGGTTGAGGCTGTCGATGTCCGGCTGGGCGATCGGCAGCGGCTCCCCGAGCTGGCGGGAGATGTGGACGGTGCGGGCGACGTCCTCGCACATCACGGCCGCCTTGACCGCGGCCTTGGCGTCCTTGCCGATGGTGAAGACGCCGTGGCTCTGCATCAGGACGGCGGGCGAGCGGTGGCCCGTGAGGGTGTCGACGATGCCGCGGCCGATCGAGTCGTCGCCGATCAGGGCGAACGGTCCGATCGGGATCTCGGCGCCGAACTCGTCGGCCATCGCGGTCAGTACGCAGGGCACGGCCTCGCCACGGGCCGCCCAGGCGCAGGCGTAGGTGGAGTGGGTGTGCACCACGGCGCCGACCTCGGGCATGTGCCGGTAGACGTAGGCGTGCGCGGCGGTGTCGGAGGACGGCGAGTGGTCGCCCTCGACGACGTTGCCGTCCAGATCGCAGAGGATCATGTTCTCCGGCGCCAGCTCGTCGTAGGAGACCCCGCTGGGCTTGATGACCAGCAGGTCCTCGCCGGGCACCCGGGCGGAGACGTTGCCGGCGGTCCACACCACCAGGTCGTAGCGGACCAGTTCCTGGTGGAGGTCGCTGACCTGGCGGCGGATGAGGTCGATGGCGGCGTTCACTTGGCCTCGCTCGGGTCGGTCGGGGCGGCGTCGCCCAGGACGGAGTTGCGCAGCCGCCGTAGCCGGTGCAGCAGCTTGTCGGGTCCGGCGCCGAAGTGGTCGTGCAGCGCCCGGTATTCGGCGAACAGCTGGTCGTAGGCGTCGGCGTCGGCCGGGTTCGGCCGGTACGCCCCCGCGCGCTTGCGGCCCATCGCGGCGGCCGCAGAGCGGACATCGGGGTAGGCCCCGGCGGCGACGGCGGCGTGGATGGCAGAGCCGAGGGCCGGGCCCTGCTCGGACTCGGCGAGCGAGACCGGGCGGCGCAGCACGTCGGCGTAGATCTGCATCAGCAGGGCGTTCTTCTTCAGGCCGCCCGTGACGATGAACTCGGTGACCGGAACGCCTCCCTGCTCCAGGGCCTCGACGATGACGCGGGTGCCGAAGGCGGTGGCCTCCAGCAGGGCGCGGTAGACCTCCTCGGGGCGGGTGGCGAGGGTGAGTCCGACGATCACTCCGGAGAGGTGGTGGTCCACCAGGGTGGAGCGGTTTCCGTTCATCCAGTCCAGCGCCACCAGGCCGTGTGCGCCGACGCGCCCGGCGGCAGCCTTGCGGGTGAGCAGTTGGTGCGGGTCCTCGCCGCCCGCCTCGGCCTCGGTCAGGTAGTCGGCGGGCAGGCCCTGGCGCAGCCACCAGGCGAAGATGTCGCCGACTGCGCTCTGCCCGGTCTCGTAGCCGTAGGAGCCGCTGATGATGCCGCCCTCGACGACGCCGCAGATGCCGGGGACCTCGGCCAGGGTGGCGCCGTTCACCACGTGGCAGGTGGAGGTGCCCATGATGGCGAGGAGTTGGCCGTTGTCGACGGCCCGCGCGGCGGGCGCGGCGACGTGCGCGTCGACGTTGCCCGCGGCCACCGCGATGCCCTGCGGCAGTCCCGTCCACTCGGCCGCCCGGGCGGTGAGCGAGCCGGCCCGGGAGCCGAGGGGTGCGAGCGGGTGCTCCAGCCGGGTGCGGGCGAAATCGGCGAACCGCGGGTGCAGGGCGGCGAGGTACTCCTCGCTCGGGTAGCCGCCGTCCTGGTGGACGCCCTTGTAGCCGGCGGTGCAGGTGTTGCGGCTCTCGGCGCCGGTGAGCTGCCAGACGATCCAGTCGGCGGCCTCGATCCAGCGCTCGCAGGCGGCGTAGACCTCCGGGTCCTCCTCCAGGACCTGCAGCGCCTTGGCGTACTGCCACTCGGCGGAGATCCTGCCGCCGTAGCGGGAGATCCACTTCTCGGCGCGGGCGTGGGCCAGGGCGTTGATCCGGTCGGCCTGGTCCTGGGCGGCGTGGTGCTTCCAGAGCTTGGGCCAGGCGTGCGGACGGGCGGCCCACTCGGCGGTCTCGGCGAGCGGCGTGCCGTCGGCCAGTGCGGGGAGCACGGTGCAGGCGGTGAAGTCGGTGGCGAGGCCCACCACGTCGGCGGGGTCGATCCCGGCGGCGGCCAGCGCGGCGGGTACGGCCGTGCGCAGGACCTCGCGCCAGTCCTCGGGGTGCTGGAGCGCCCAGTCGGGCGGCAACGGACTGCCCGTGCCGGGCAGTTCGTGCTCGATGACGGCGTGCGGGTACTCGTGGACGGCGGTCCCGAGCTCCTCGCCGTCCCGCACGCGGACCACCACGGCTCGACCGGAGAGCGTGCCGAAGTCGATGCCGACGACATAGCTGTCCGAGTCCCGGGTGGCAGGGGTCACGGTCACGTTCTCATCCTTCGTAGGGGGTCGGCATTGTGTCCGGTCGCCGACGCGTCAGCGCCTTCGCAGCGCGCCGGCGACCGGTTTCCCGTTCCGCGACCTCACCCTCATCGGGGCGGAACGGGTGCCGTCGGCCGGGCGGGACGGGAGCGGGATCCGTCCTGCCCGGCCGGCGGAGTGGGGGATCGCCCTGGAGGCGAAGCCTGTTGACGCTCAGCAGGATTGTTAACGCTCACATGACTCGTGTCAAGGTGCTCGTCACGGGAGGCGGGGCCGTGGGACGTCGCCACTGCACAGCCGAGACCGGGCGACCAGGAAAGACAGAACGGACTTGAACGCCATGGCAGTCGCGGAACCCACGAACCGTCAAGTCACACTTTGGCAGCCGCCCGCAAGACCCGTTGACGCCTGACTCTGTGAGCGTTAACAATACTCGCCACCCGGGAAACACCCACGCAATGAGACTTGTCTTCCGCCGCGCCCCAACGCCACCCCGCGCCGGCCGCACCCACCCCGCGCACTCCCGGGTGCGGCCCCACCGAGAGGAAAGCACCATGCGTTCCGCAACTCCGCTCCGCAGCACGAGAGTCTCGCGGCTCACCGTCCTCGCCGCCGCCACGGCCGTCGTGCTGTCCGCGGCCGCCTGCAGCAAGCAGGGCGCAGGCGCGTCGACCCCCGCCGGCGGCTCCAGCGCCTCCGCCATCGCCATCTCCGGCGACATCGACTTCAACGACGCCAACCTGGCCAAGCTGGACCAGGCGATCAAGGACGCCCTCCAGGGCAAGGACCTGTCCCAGCTCGACGAGGCCATGGTGGTCAACGTCGCGGTGGACTACTGGAACGCGGGCAAGGTCGGTTTCAACAAGGGCGTGGGCGACCTCGGCATCAAGGGCACCTTCCAGGCCCCCGCCAACGGCCGCCTCGACCAGCAGCTGTCCATGCTCTCCGCGCTGCACGCGCAGAATGTCACCGGACTGTCCGTCTCCGCCATCGACGCGACGGCCGTCAAGGCGCCGATCGACTCCTACACGTCCGCCGGCACCCCGGTGCTGGCCATCGACTCCCCGCTGCCGGCCGAGGACGGCGCCGCGCTCTACCTCGGCACGCCGAACTACCAGGCCGGGCAGAAGGCCGGCGAGGCGATGAAGGCGGCGCTCGGCGGCAAGGGGAAGGTCGTCGTGCTGGTCGGTTCGCTCACCGCCTCCAACGCCGTCCAGCGCATCCAGGGCTTCGAGGACGCGCTCAAGGGCACCGACATCAAGGTGGCGCAGAAGATCAGCGACGGCATGGACCAGTCCAAGGCCCTCTCCAACGCCGAGAACGCCTTCCAGACCGACCCCGACGTCAACGGCATCTACGGCGTCTACTCCTACGACGGCCCGGCCGCCGGGCAGGCCGTCCAGTCGGCCGGGAAAACCGGCAAGATCAAGATCGTCTGCGACGACAGCGACCCGCAGACCCTCGACTTCGTCAAGAAGGGCGTCATCCAGGCCAGCGTGCTGCAGCAGCCCTACCAGCAGGGTTACACCGGCGCCTACCTGCTGGCCGCGCTCAAGGTGCTCGGCAAGGACGCCACCATGACCCTGGTCAAGCCCTACCTGGAGAGCGACGGCAGCACGCTCAGCTCCGGCGTCGGCCTGGTCACCCAGTCCAACCTCGGCGACTACCAGGCCCTGCTGACCAAGCTCGGCATCTCGGGGTGACCATGAGCCCGGACATCACCGTCTCCCTGCGCGGCGTCACCAAGAGCTACGGGCCGGTCACCGTTCTCGACCTTCCCGAGCTCGATCTGATGAAGGGTCGGATCGTCGGCGTGGTCGGGGAGAACGGCGCCGGGAAGTCCACTCTGATGGGTGTGCTCTCCGGCGCCGTGGCCCCCACCACCGGGGAGGTCCTGGTCGACGGCCGGCCGCTGCCGGGCGGTCGGCCCGACCTCGCCCAGGCCCTCGGCGTCGCGCTGGTCGCCCAGGAGTTCCCGCTGGTCGGCCAGTTGTCGGTGGCCGAGAACCTGCTGCTCGGCCACCGCCCCGAGGGCAGCGGCCAACGACCGCTCGGCCGCTGGCTGTTCGATCGGGGCGGCGTCCGCAGGGCGGCGCGCGAGCTGCTCGCGGAGGTCGGCGTCGAGGCCGACGTGGACCGGCCGGTCGAGCGACTGCCGGTCCCGGTCCGGCAGATGATCGAGATCGCCAAGGCCTGGGGCCGGCGCCCGCGGGTGCTGATCCTGGACGAGCCCACCTCCTCCCTGGGCCCAGTGGAGGCCCAGAAGGTCCTCGAACTGGCCAAGCGGCACGCCGCGGCCGGCGGCTGCGTCCTGTTCATCGGCCACCGCCTGGACGAGGTCAGGGAGTTGGCCGACCGGGTGATCGTCCTGCGGGGCGGCCGGCTGGTCGCCGACCTCACCCCCGAGGAGGCCACCGAGGAACGGCTGATCCGCGAGATGGTCGGCGCGGAACTCGCCCGCCCCGACGTCACCCCGCCCTCGCGCGAGCAGCCGACCGTGCTGTCCGTCCGCGCACTCACCGCCGACGGGCTCGGCCCGCTCGACCTCGACCTGCGCCCCGGGGAGGTCGTCGGCGTCGCCGGGCTGATGGGCTCCGGCCGCAGCCGCCTGCTGCACACCGTCATGGGGGCCCAGCCGCGCACCGGCGGCACGGTCGTCCTGGGCGGCGAGGACTTCCACCCCCGACACCCCGCCGAAGCGGTCGAGGCCGGGATCGGCCTGGTCCCCGAGGACCGCAAACAGCAGTCGCTGGTCCTCACCCACTCGGTGCGCTGGAACGCCACCCTGGCCACCCTGCGCCGGATCAGCCGCCACGGCGTGCTCACCCCGCGCGCCGACAAGGCGCACGCCGCCCGGATCGTCCAGGACCTCGGGGTGCGACTGCGCACCCCCGAGCAGCCGATCGGCGACCTGTCCGGCGGCAACCAGCAGAAGGTCGTCTTCGGCCGCTGGCTGGCCGCCCGCCCCCGGATCCTGCTGCTCGACGAACCCACCCGGGGCGTCGACGTGGGCGCCAAGGCGGACATCTACCGCCTGATCGACGCCGCCGCCAAGGACGGGCTCGCGGTGCTCGTTGCCTCCTCCGAACTGGAGGAACTGCTGTGGATCTGCCATCGGATCGTGGTGATGGCGCACGGCCGGATCGTCGCGGACATCCCGCGCGAGCGGTTCAGCAAAGAACTGATCATGACCGCCGCCGCGGGCACGCAGGCGGGGACGGAGGCTCTGGCATGACCACCGACACGACTCCCGCACCGGCCAAGGACCGGCCGCGCGCCCCGGGCGCCGCCGCCCGTACCCCGCTGCTCCGCCGCATGCTGGAGACCCCGGAGGTCGGCGTCGTCCTCGCCTGCGTCCTCGTCTTCGTCGCGCTCGCGCTCGCCAAGCCCGCCTTCGCCGGCGCGGTCAACCTGCAGAACATGGGCGCGGACCTGGCCCAGTACGGGGTCATCGCGATCGGCGAGTCGCTGGTCGTGCTGACCGGCGGGATCGACCTGTCGGTCGGCGCGCTGCTCGGCCTGTCCGTGGTGATGGTGGCCTGGTTCAACGTCAAGGCCGGCCTGCCGGCGGGATTGGCCGTCCTCTGCACGCTGGCGCTGACCGGCGCGGTGGGCCTGGTGCACGGCCTTGCGGTCACCAAGCTCGCCATGCAGCCGTTCGTCACCACCCTGGTCACCTACACGGTCGCGCAGGGCGCCTCACTGGCCGTCACCTCCGGCATCCCGGTGGTCGGCATCTCCGGCTTCTTCGGCGACCTCAGCCAGACCTACCTGGCCCAGATCCCCGTCCCCACCGTGCTGTTCGCCATCATCGCGGCGGGCGCCTGGTTCTTCCTGGAACGCACCTACGCGGGCCGGCAGGTGTACGCGGTCGGCGGCAACAAGGAGGCCGCCCGGCTGGCCGGCATCCGCGGCGACCGCAGGATCATCGCCATGTACGTCACCAGCTCGCTGCTGGCCGGCTTCGGCGGCGTCCTGGTGGCGGGCAGGATGGGCGTCGGCTCCCCCACGGTCGGCGTCGGCTGGGAGCTGTCGGCCATCGCGGCCGCGGTGATCGGCGGCGTCTCGCTGGTCGGCGGCCAGGGCCGGATCCTCGGCATCGTCGCGGGTGCGGTCCTGCTGGAGCTGATCAATGACGGCATGACCGCCCTCGCGGTCAACGCCGACTACACCAACATCGTCCTCGGCACCGTCCTGGGCCTCGCCATCCTCGCCGACCGCCTGCGCGCCCGGCGCCTGGCCCGGCGGGGGTAGCCGGTTCCCCGGTGGGCGGGCCGCCGTGCGACGCCGCGCAGGCGCCGCACGGCGGCCCGGCCACGTCCTCCGAGACCTTCGCCGACTGCCGACCAGCTGGCGGACGATCAGGTGGCGGCGGCCCAGGTGGCAGACGATCAGGTCGCGGTGGATCAGGTCGTTGCGGATCAGCGGCGCGGGACCGGGCCGACGCTGCGGCGCAGCACCATCTCGGACGCGATCTGCACGTGCGCACGGGCGTGCGGCACGCCCTCCAACTCCTCGAGGAGGAGTTCGAGGGCCCGTCGGCCCAGCTCGCCGAAGTCCTGACGCACCGTGGTGAGCGGCGGGGTGAAGTACGCGGCCTCGGGGATGTCGTCGAAGCCGACCACGCTGATGTCCCCCGGGATCGACCGACCGGCCTCGTGCAGGGCGCGCAGCAGGCCCAGCGCCATGTGGTCGTTGGCGCAGAAGACAGCGGTGACCTCGCTCAGCCCGGCGATCCGCAGCCCCGCCTCGTAGCCGGAGCGCGCGCTCCAGTCGCCGCTCTCGACCTGCGGCACCGGGGCGCCGGCGGCCTCCAGGGTGCGGCGCCAGCCTTCCTCGCGGTCCTGGCTCTCCATCCAGCCCGCCGGCCCCGCCAGATGGTGCACGGTGCGGTGGCCGAGATCGAGCAGATTCCGGGTGGCGGCCTCGGCGCCCGAGCGGTTGTCCACCGAGACCATGGGCATCGGCGCCTGCGTGCCCGAGCCCACCGCGACGACCGGGACGGAGCTGGACAGCCGCGCCACCGCGCTCACCGCGGAGGTCTGCGGCGCTATCACCACCACGCCTTCCACCCCCTGGTCACGCAACCGGTCGACGGCCTCCTGGACCGAGCGGCTGTCCAGGGAGCGCAGGCTCGCCACGCTGACGAAGTACCCCGCACTGCGCGCGGCCCGCTCGATGCCGTCCAGCATCGAAGCCGGACCGTAGAGGGTGCTGTCGAAGCTGACCACGCCGAGCGTCTGCGAGCGCCGGGTGACCAGCGCCCGGGCGGCGGAGTTGGGCCGGTAGTCCAGTTCCCGGATGGCCGCGAGCACCCGCTCCCTGGTGTCGGGGCGCACGTGCGGCGCACCGTTGAGCACCCGGGACACCGTCTGGTGGGACACACCGGCCACCTTCGCCACATCCGCCATCACCGGCTGGCGCGGCTCCGCCCCGACGGTCTCTGTTCCCACTCGCAGCTCCCTCATCGATGCCGGCATCCGACGGCCCTACCGGTACCAGTCTTTCAGACTACCCATCCTAGTAATGTTAACGCTCACAGGCGTAGCTGGGACGGCCTCCGGGCTCGGACCGCGGCCTCCTCCGCGGACACGGCAGCCGGCCCCGGCCCCGCGCGGGCGGGACCGGGGCCGGGGCCGGCTGCGGCAGTGCTCAGCTTCCCGGGTTCACCGTCGGGAAGAGCTGGGCGAAGGTGTCGAAGGCGGTGGCGATGTCCGTCTCGGCCCAGAACCGGTGGTAGTCGAAGGTCGGCGCGGCGCCGCCGTTGAGGTAGGCCTGGACCTTGGACCACTGCGGGTCGCCGGTGTACCAGGGGCGGATGGCCAGGAAGGTGTCGCTGGACGAGCTGAGCTTGGTGCCGTCGGGGTAGGTGCCGGTCCAGCCCGGGGGGATGTACAGGCCCTGGTGGGTCGTGGACGAGTACGCCTGGGTGAAGCGGCTGTAGTCGGTGCGGGTCTCCGGCGACGAGTAGCCGAGGCTGTCGGCGAACTTGGCGTGGATGGTGTCCAGGATGTTCTGGGCGAACTTCTCGGCCGTGCCGCTACCGGACTTGGCCGCGTAGTAGGCGAGGGTCTTGGCCAGCGAGCCGGCCACGCCGAGGTCGGTGCCGGCGCCGCTCGCGGTGACGTGCAGGCCCGCGTTGGCGCCCGGGGTGGCGGCGTTCCAGGTGTCGGGGGCGCCGGTCCAGGTGAGCGTGCCGGGGGTGGTCAGGGTGCCGGTGGCCGGGTCGGCCTTGGAGACGGACATCGCCCACGGGATCCACTTGTCGAGGATCGCCTTCGCCCGGGCGTCACCGGTGGTGTTGTAGTACTCGGCGAAGCGCTCCATCGACCAGGTCTGGAAGCCGAACCACTGGTTGGAGGCGGGGTCGTGGTACTCGGGCCGCCAGTCGTAGTAGAGACCGTAGAAGGTCGGGTCGCCGGCCGGCGGGGCCGCGGCGTCGCCGTAGTCGCCGCCCCAGCTGTTGGTGGCGCCGCCGGCGATACCGCCGTCGGCGGACTGCAGCCACTGGAAGAACTGCAGCTGCTTGTCGAGGCTGCCGGCCCAGTCGGTGGCGGCCGTCGGCGAGGCCGGCTTCAGCCCGGGGTCGTTGGCGAGCACCCAGGCGGCCATCGGGTTCTGGTAGCCCTGGTGCGCGGTGGAGCCGGAGATCCGCCAGGACCAGCTGCCGTCGGCGGCGCCTCCCCAGGCGAAGTACCAGGTGAGCAGACCGAGTTGCTCGTTGGCCTTGGAGGTTCCGGCCGGGCAGGCCAGGGAGCCCGAGCAGTTGCCCGCCTGCTTGAAGTACTTGTCGTAGAGCGAGTAGCGCAAGTAGTCGCCGAGCTTGGACGCCTTGGCCAGGGTCGCGGTGATGGCCGCGCTCTTGCCCTGCGACTTGGCGAACTGCTCGGCCCAGTAGGCGACCTGGACCAGGCGGGCGTCGGCGTCCGGCGCGTCGGTGTACTTGTACTGCTTGGCGAAGGACCCTCCCCCGTCGTTGAACAGGTTGAGGAAGCCGGAGCCGGAGTTGCCGTACTTGAAGACGTCGCAGTCGGGCTGCGGCACGGTCTCCCAGACCGACTCCTCCGGGCCGCGCTGGAAGGTGTTCATCAGGCTGGGCTTGCTGGTGCCGTCCTCGCACTGGCCGAAGCCGTACTTGTTGTCGGTGTCCAGCAGCCAGGCCGGGGCGTACATGTCCGAGGTGCCGTAGGTGCTGGTGAGTTCGGCGGAGAGCGGGTCGGTACCGACCGGCACGCTGCTGTCGAGCTTGACCGGGTACTGGTCGGGCTGGGCCTTCTCCGGGCCGTAGGTGGCGGGCTTGGACGGGTTGTAGGTGCTCTGGCCGGGCTGCTGGGCGTGACTGGGGATCATGTAGGTCTCCAGGTTGGTCCAGGCGTTGTTGAAGCCCGTCCAGTCACCGGTGACGCGGCCGTAGTCAGCCTCCAGCCAGAGCCAGTAGCTGTAGGTCTCGGAGGTGGTCTCGTGACCGTAGTCCGGGGCCTCGACGATCAGGGTCTCCACCGCGTGGTAGGGGATGCCCTGGGGGCTGAAGTAGCCGTTCGCCGGGTTCTTGATCTTGTTGTAGAGATCGAGGAAGTACTGGTCGTAACCCGAGGCCTTGGCCGCCTCGGTGACCGTGACCGCACCCGCGGCGAAGCCCGTGGTGGAGGCCGTGAAGACGGCGGTGCCACCGACCTGGCTGGAGTCGGTGCCGGCCGCGACGGTGACGGTCTGCGGGGTGTTCCAGTTCGCCGGGGTGAAGGCGAGCGTGCCGCCGGACTTCACCGCGAGATCCGCGTCGCTGCCCGAACGGGCCACCGTGACGGTGGTGTTGGCGGTGGGCGCCTGGGACAGCGCGACGGTGAAGGTGCCGGCGCTCCCCTGCTGGACGGCCAGCGAGGCCGGGGTGACCACCACGGTCGGGCCGCTCACCTTGATCGCCACCGGGCTGGAGGTCGTGACCGAGCCCGAGTTGTCGGTGGCGACGGCGGTGATCGAGTAGTCGCCGGCGGCGACGCCGGCCCAGTTGATCGTGTACGGCGCGGCGGTGGCGGAGCCGATCAGGGTGTTGCTGCCGGCCGAGGTGCTGGCGTAGAAGTCGACCTTCGAGACGGTGCCGTCGACGTCTGTCGCGTTGGCCGCGAGCGTGACGGTGGAGCCCGGGGTGAAGGTCTGGCCGGCGGCCGGGGAGGTGAGCGAGACGGTCGGCGGCTGGTCGGCGCCGTTGCAGCTGGCGCCGTTGACGGTGAAGGCGGTGGGGGCGGTGTTGGTTCCGCTGTAGCTGAAGTTGGCGCTGGTGGTGTAGGCGGCGCCGGGGTTGATGGTGGTGGCGTAGCCGGGGTTGGTGGCGGTGACGGTTCTGCCGGTCTGGGTCCAGGTGCCGTTCCAGCCGTTCTGGAGGGTCTGGTTGCCGGTGTAGCCGTAGCCGAGGGTCCAGCCGTTGATGGCGGTGGTCCCGGTGTCGGTGATGGTGACGTTGGCGGTGAAGCCGCTGCCCCAGTCGTTCGTGGCGTACGTGACACCGCAGGAGATGCCGCCGGCGGCCTCGGCCGTGGGCACCGCGAGTGTGCCGCCCGCGGCACCGATCAGGGCGAGCACGGTCACCGTCGTGGTGACGGTGAGTCGGCTGCCACTGGAACGCAGGACTGTGCGTCGCATGCGCGACCTCCAGGTGGGTGGGTGCCGCCGCACGGGTCGGGGCGTGCGGCGGACGGAGGTGGTGCGAGCGATCGTCGGGGTGACGCGGCCCGGTTGGGAAGCACGCACCCTCCGGCGGCCGGGCGCCCCGACCCGTGCGGCGGGCCGGGACACGGCGGTGACCAGCACGGCGTCCTTCCAGGGCACCGCTGCCGGCGGCGGGTCGGGGTGTGTAAATTACAGCACCGCGTGGGAGCGCTCCCGCGTGGGGCCGACGAGGTCGACCCGACCGGTTGGAGTCCGGGTTCCGCAAGCCTGTCGAATGTCTTGACGGGCATCGCTCAACGTCCGAAGCTGGCGCGCGTGGTGGCCTGACGCGGGTGACGGCCGGCGCACAGTTCCCCGTGCCTTCTCCGTGCCTTCTCCGTGCTCAGGATCGATCCAGGACGGCCCGCATGCAGTCGACCATCAGCTCCGAATCCGCTCCGACCAGCACCTCCGAATCCGCGCCGACCCTCGCCGAGGTCGCGCACCGCGCAGGCGTCTCCACGGCCACCGCCTCCCGGGTGCTGAACCGCTCGGCCCGGGTCTCCACCGAGGCGGCGGCCCGGGTGGAGAGCGCCGCACGCGACCTCGGGTACGTCCGCCGCCGGGCACCGAGCGCCCGAGGGACCGGGGTGGTCGCCGTGGTGGTCTTCACCGACCCGCAGCAGTACCACGTGGATGCCTTCCATGCCCGGCTGATGGCCGGCCTGCACCGCTCCTCGCCGGGCGCCGAACGGGAGTTGGCGGTGTTCACGGTACCCCGCCGGTCACGTCGGCCTCCACTGGTGCGCTTCCTGTGCGGCGGCCACGTCGACGGCGTGCTGCTGGTCGGCCCCTGGGGCGACAGCGCGCTCACCCGGCTGCTCTGCGTGGCCGGAGTGCCGGTGGCCTCACTCGGCCGCCCGCCGGAGCCGGGCACCGTCGCGTTCGTCGACGCCGACAACCTCACCGGGGCGAGGGACGCGGTGCGCCGGCTGTGCGCCTCGGGACGCCGCTCGGTCGCGACCATCGCCGGCCCGCCCGACACCGCCGCGGGCGCGGACCGCCTGACCGGCTACCACCAGGCGGTGCGCGCGGCAGGCCGTGGCGTACGGCCTGCCGTGGCCTACGGTGACTTCAGCAGCGCCTCCGGCGAGCATGCGATGCACTGGCTGCTGGAGCAACACCCGGACCTGGACGCGGTGTTCGTCGCCTCCGACCAGATGGCCGCCGGGGCGCTCAGAACACTGCGCCGCCGGGGCCTGCAAGTGCCGAAGGACGTCGCGGTGATCGGCTTCGACGACGCCCCCGTGGCGGCCAGATCCCGGCCCGGGCTGACCACGGTACGCCAGCCGGTCGAAGAACTCGGCGCGCGGGCGATGGAACTGCTGCTGCGCAGCCCCGGGCACGGGGAGTCGGTCGTCCTCCCGACGAGTCTGGTGGTCCGCGCCTCCGGCTGAACGGCTCGCGCCCTTCGACGACACCGACCGTCAAGCCGCTTCGGCGGCCGGTGCCGTCAACCCCCCGTCGCGGGCGCCACGCCACGGGCAGGGCCGCCTGGGCGCCGTCGGCGCAGTAGCCGTGCACGACGTCGAGCGGCTCGGCCGTCCCTGTGGGGTTCCAGAACGGGGCCACCGGTGCTGACCTGCCTGTCTATGCGGTCCTCTCGTACTCGTTGATGAGGCCTGCGAGTACGGGTCGGCGTCTGATCCGTTCCTGGGTGAGGTCGGCGATGGGGTGGTCGGGCCGTGGTGGGTGGAGCTGTTGTCCGCGGTGGGGCCTTCGTCCGTTGTAGTGCTCGACGTACTGGGCGAGGACGCTTCGCAGGTGGCGCTGACTGAGGATCAGCATCCGGTCGGTGACCTCCGATCGGACGGTGCGTACGAATCTCTCGGCGAAGGCGTTCGCTCGCGGGCATCGGGGTGGGATCTTCACGGCCGTGATGTCCACCCCGGCCAGAACGGCGTCGAACGCCGCGCTGAACTGCCCTGCTCGGTCCCGCACCAGGAACGTGAAGTCAGCTGTGCGGTCGCCGAGGCCGGTCATGAGGTTGCGGGCCTGCTGGGTGGTCCACGGCCCGTCGGGATGGTCGGTGACGCCGAGGATGTGGACGATGGGGGCACCTCCCGGCCGGAGGCTGGGGGAGGGTGCCGACCTCCATCACGAAGAACACGTAGAGCCGCTTGAGCGTGACGGCGCAGTCGACGTGGAAGAAGTCGACAGCGAGCATGGCCCAGGCCTGGGTGCGCAGGAACTGGCGCCAGGTGGTCTTGGTCTCCCGCTGGGGTGCCGGTGGTATTCGTCGGTGTTTGAGGACTCTGCGGATGGTGGACGCTCCGACGCGGTGGCCGAGCTTGAGCAGCTCGCCCTGGATGCGCCTGTACCCCCACGTCGGATTCTCGACCACCAGCCGTTCGATGATTGCCGCGAGGCTCTCGTCGACCGGTGGGCGGCCGACCCGGCTCGGATAGGTCCACTTCTTCCTGACCAGCCGGCGATGCCACCGCAGGACGGTGCCGGGAGTGACCAAACGCTGTCGACGCAGGTTCGTGGGCAGCAGTCGGACCAGTGCCGCGAGGAACGCGCGGCCTCGGAGTCGTTCGGCGAAGCACCGTCACCTCGTGGCGCAGCACGAGCAGCTCGACATCCTTCGACGCCGAGGAACGACTGAGCAGAACGAACCAACTCAGCAGCCGGGTGAAGATCAGATAGACGAGACGCAGCGACACGACTCACGATCCTGCCCGACTGCTGCACGGTACACATCGCCGCTGGTCAGAGCGGCAGGCCGAGTTCCGGAACCCCACAGGTACCGGCATATCACCCTCGCCATGGCCGCCCACGCCTACCTGACCGTCCTGCGGGCCAAGGACATGGAAAAGGGGCCGGACCAGCTCGAACGCCAGACCTGATCCCGCTCACCGTCCCCGAGATCCGCCGGCCGGTCACCCATCTCACCCGGCCGGTCCGCCGCAGCATCGACCCTGTCCTGCACTGGTCCCGATGGCGCCGCCGACGTCAGCACCAAGCCCGGATCAGCCACTACAGAAAACGAGGCCACAGTCCAAGAACTGAGGCCTCGTCAGGCTGAGAACCGTTGCAGTACTAGGACGGGCCGGTGGCGGCGTCGAGCGCGTACACGTTCTTGTCACCGTTGCCGATGTACACCACACCGTCCACCACCACCGGCGACGAGTCGACCGAGCCCCCCGTGGTGTAGGCCCACTTCCTGGCGCCGGTCGCGGCGTCGAGCGCGTACACGTTCTTGTCGCCGCTGCCGATGTAGACCACCCCATCCACCACCGCCGACGACTTCGAGACCATGCCCCCGGTGGTGTAGGCCCATTTCCTGGCGCCGGTGACGGCGTCGAGCGCGTACACGTTCTTGTCCCAACCGCTGACGTACACCAGCCCGTTCGCCACCACCGGCGACGAGTCGACCTGGGCCCCGGTGGTGTAGGCCCACTTCTTGGCGCCGGTGGCGGCGTCGAGCGCGTAC